>ERZ824488.255-NODE-255-length-72320-cov-8.859988_pt1 | contig 72320 bp, 69 predicted proteins | sample MGYA00519936_ERZ824488 | MGnify/ENA primary metagenome ERZ824488 (study PRJEB31778, sample SAMEA3449153) | human gut metagenome | biome: human gut; feature: human-associated habitat; material: faeces | place: United Kingdom | collected 2010/2012 ...
ATTTTGAAGCTGTGGTTGCTTTTTCTCCTGCTTTTATTTCTGGTAATTTTACTTTACCTTCTAAATAATCCTCTATTGAAGCATATTTCTCTCCATTTATTGTCACTTCACTCATATTACTTTCATCTTCATATGCTGTTTTGTATTTATCTCCTGCTGTTTTGGCAGTTCCGAAGTAAATTACTTTGGATGACTACTGTTACTACTACTCCTACTAGAATTAACATTACTATTATTGTTATAATTAAGGCAATTAATGTTATTCCAGATTTGTTTTTTAATTTAAAATTCATTTTCTGTTCTCCTCCTTAAAAATTTATTAAGTTTTTACTTTGGTTGTTTATTTGCTTTTTGTAAACTTTTTTAAAATTTACATTGATAGTTTATCCTATTTGCTCCTTATTGTCAATACTTTTTGAGTAAATTTGAGTGTATATTTTTAAAAATTTTTTTACAAATTTAATATAAAAATATATATTAATTTAATTATTTTTTAATGTTCAGCTTGTATTATTATTTTTGTTAAGTATAATATATTTATGGAGGTAATGTTTATGGAAAACAATAATGATTTTTTCCAAAAATTCGAGATGTCTAAGAGTTCAAGTTCAAATGTTAAATCTGTTTTCAAAACGGTTTTAATATCATTCATTTCAGCTATTGTAGGAGCTGTTTGTGCTGTTTTAATTTATAGTAATTTCTCTACGGCTGGTAGTGATACTGTTGATACTGCTTCAGGTCAGAATAATAGTATTTCTGAGGTTTTTAATGCAAATTTATCTCAGGTTTCACTTTCTAATTATTCAGATACTGCAATTTATGCAGCCAATAAAGCCTTGCCATCTATGGTAAGCATATCTGTAGAATATGATATAAACTATATGGGACTTGCAAAAACAAGTTCAGGTTCTGGTTCTGGTGTTATTATTAGTGAAGATGGTTATATACTTACAAACAACCATGTTATAAGCTCTTCTGATTCATCTTCATTTTATCAAGTTTCAGATGCAAAATCAATTAAGGTAACACTTTATGGCGATAAAACTGAATATGATGCAACAATAGTTGGCTCTGATGACCAAACTGATTTAGCAGTTCTAAAAATTGATAAAACCGGCCTTACAGCTGCAGAATTTGGAGACTCAAGTTCTGTACTAGTTGGTGAATTTGTTTTAGCAATCGGTGACCCTTACGGATTAAAGAATTCCGTAACTGCAGGAATTATTAGTGCCCTAAACAGAGAAATGACTGTTGATAATAGAGTATATAAAGTTATTCAAGCTGACTGTGCAATAAACTCTGGAAACAGTGGTGGTGCATTAGTTAATAGCAAAGGACAGGTAATTGGAATTACAACTCTTAAACTTGCAGGCTCTGGAATTGAAGGTGTAAGCTTTGCAATACCAATTAATGATACTATAAGTATTTATAAAGAATTAATTGAAAAAGGAAAAATTGCAAGACCTTTTTTAGGAATATCTGGCTTAGCCATAGATGAAGCAACTGCTATAAGAAATGGACTAACAAAAGGAATTTATGTAGATAGTGTTGTAAAAAGCAGTGGTGCTGAACAAGCTGGTTTAACATCTGGAGATGTTATTGTTAAATTCGATGGAAAACAAGTTGCTACAATGGATGAATTAAATGAAATAAAAAACACAAAAAATATTGGAGATACAGTAGAAATTGAATTCTATAGAAAAAATGAATATAAAAAAGTTAATGTTATTCTAGGTGAACAATAACATAAATAAAAATTTAGAGCATTTCCATACGGAAGTGCTCTATTTTCATTTAAGAATTCAACTCCTTCTTTGCTAGCTTTAAATCTCTCCAAAAAAATATCTTTTTACTCTCATCTCTTAAAAGTGCTGCTGGATGAAAAGTTGGTAAAATCTTTATTCCATCTTTCTCAAACCATTTCCCTCTGCTTGCAGTAATTCCATATTCCTCACCTAGTATATTTTTAAGTGCTACACTTCCGAAGCAAAACTATAATTTTCGGATTTACTAGCTTTATTTGAGAAACAATATAATCTCTGCACGCATCAGCCTCATCCTTTTCTGGATTTCTGTTTTGAGGTGGCCTACACTTTACTATATTTGCAATATACACTGCTTCCCTATTAATTCCTACTCCAACAAAAGCTTTATTCATAAGTTGTCCGTGCTTTCCCAACAAAAGGTATTCCCTGAACATCCTCATCTGCTCCTGGCCCCTCACCTATGAACATTAAATCAGCATTTTTATTTCCTGTACCAATTACCACATTTTTTCTTCCATTACATAGCTTACACTTATTACAATCTTTGCAGGCCTCTTCTAGTTCTTCCCAATTTTCGTACATATTTCCTCCAAATCTATTTTTTCTAAATTTTCATTATTTTCAATTATAAAACTTGCTCTTTTTTTATAAAATTCATCATTTGGTTGAATATTAAGTCTTGCCTTAGCAATATTTTCATTTGTATTATCTCTATTAATTATTCTATTAATTTTTATTTCTTCTTTTGCAATTACTGCCACAGTAAAATTACATATTTTATTTAATTTACTTTCAAACAATAATGGAATATCTAAAATAACATTATTATTTTTATTTTTTTCAATTTTTGTTTTTTTAATGATTTCTTTTACTACATATTTATTAGTTAATTTATTTATTTTTTTTCTTGCCTTTTTATTATTATAAATTAAATCAGCTAATTTATTTTTATTTATTTTTTTATTTTCTAAAATATTTTTTCCGAATTTTTTTATTATTTTTTCATAATAAATATTTCCTGGTTCTGATAATTTTTTTACCTCTTCATCTGCATTAATAATTATTGCATTTATTTTCTTGGCCAAAATTTTTGAAACTTCACTCTTCCCTGAACCAGAATTTCCCGTAACTCCTATTACCATATTATACCTCTATTTTTTTAGAATTTTCAAAACCTCCTCTGGAATAAATCCGAGAAATATCTGCTCCATTATTCCAAAGTTCCATTACTAAGCTTGATGACAAATATCCTAAATCTCCAGCCCTAAAATAGCAAGTATCTAATCCAAATATTTTTTCATTTGTTTCCGCAATATTTTCCTCGTACTGATAGTCTGTTCCATTTCTTAAACCCCTTACTAAAATATTTGCTCCATTTTTTTTCGCCTCTTCAGCTGTAAGCCCTGTATATAATGTAACTTGAACATTTTGAATATTTAATTGTTTTATTGTTTTTTCTATTGCTTCTTTCATTTTTTCTTTATTAATTCTAATTTCTTTTTCACTATTATAAGCTATTCCAACAATTACTTTATCAAAAATCTTTGTTGCTTTTTTTACTATCTGTAAATGCCCATTTGTAAACGGGTCAAATGAGCCTGCATAAAAACCTATTCTTTCCATTTCCTTCCTCCAATTTCTTCTTGAATTTCTTCTAAAATTAATTTTTGTTTTTTATTTTGTATATACTCATATTTATTTTGTTTTGGGTCAAATGCACAAATTGTTTTAAATTCACAATTTTTGCAAAAAGCTTGTTTTTTTGCTTTATTATACATTGGTTTAATATCAATGTTTCCACTGAAAATTTCTTTTTGTATTTCTTTTAATAATTTTCGTATTTTTTTCTGCAAAAATTCAAATTGTTCTTTTGTTATTGTATTAGATTTTGAATTACTTAAATTACCTGTTTTATCAATAAATGCTGGAATTATGTTTGAAGAACCTTGTTTTAAATTTTTATCCATCATTTTTACTACTTTTAAATCTGCCAATAATAAACCATTTAATTTGAATTGTTTTCTTATATTTTCATCTATTTCTTCTTCTGTAAAATTAGGGTTTCCATTAACAATGGGCTCAATTAAATTAAAATAAAATATGCCAGCTGGCTCTTTTTTCATTTGCTCTGATATTGCATCTATATATGTTATAAGCTGTATTTGCGTTCCCGCAAGCATTTCATTTAAGTTCACATTCTTTTTTGATGATTTATAGTCTATAATTCTTATATATTGACCTTCTTCATTTTCTGCTATATCTAGTCTATCAATTTTTCCATATATTTCCATATCACCATCAGCTTTGGTAAATTCTACCTCATGTCCTTCAGGCTTAAATTCACTATTTTTAATTTGATATACTATATATTTTATTGATTCTTTTATTGTTTTCTTTAGTCTGCTTGTTAATGTAATGAATTTTTGAGAAGTTGAAAAAATATAATTTTTTTCTAGTTTTAATTTTTCATTAATTATTTCTTCTACTATTTTTTCTATTTCCTCATTAGTAATTTCTTCAAAATTTGATATTCTCTCAAAAAAAGTATCTACAATATCATGCATAAATGAGCCTGTATCTAATGAATTTAGTTTATATTCTTCCTCAGGTTTGATTTTTAATCCATATGTTAAGTGAAATGAGAAAGGACAATTTTTGTATTTTTCTAGTCTTGATATACTGGTTCTTAGCTTGTTTCCGTATAGTTTTTCTATATTCTGAGAAGTTAATTTTTCTGCTTTATTGGTATAGTTTAATCCTTCCATGCTTTTATTTAATCTGTCTTTCCAGTTACTGTTTTGTAAATACCAATTATATACATCTACCCAAATATCTTCTATTTTTTCACCATTTTTTATTTTCCTAATATTTTTCAATAATTCCCCAAATGTAGCTTGTTCATTTGTAATTAGTGATTTTGTACTTATTACATCACTTTCTTCTTTTAATTTTGGAAATATTTTTTTTATTTTATTAATAATAATTGATGGTCTTTGGGCATCTCCATCTTTATTAGATGATGTATATGATAAATAAACTTTTTCTTCTGCTGTTGTTAAAGCTTTATATACATTGAATTGTTCCTCAAATAAATTATCTAGTGTTCCTTTTGCAATTTCTAAATTGCACTCTTTTAAAACTTCTCTATCATTATCATTTAAAAATCCTTCTGTTTTGTTTACACTTGGAAATACTCCATCATTAATACCTATAATAAATACTGCCCTAACCTTATGGCTTCTAGTTCTATCTATATCGCCAAGAATTACCTGGTCGATATTTTGTGGAATTTTTCCAACTTCTCTATTTTTTAATCCTGTTTTTAATATTTCTTTATATTTATCAATTGTTATTTTTTCATTGCCGAAAATTTCTACAATTTCATCTAATACATCAATTAAAACATTTAAACTTGCTTTGTATTCTTCCGCAATTGCTGTTTCTCCAATTTTTTTATACTCATTTATTTTTTTATTTATTTTTTCTTGAATATTATTTTTAATTAAATATTTATATATTTTTTCTGTAATATTTTTTGCTGTTTTTTCTTGCTCTAATTCCTTTTTTAACTCTAATAATGGATTAATTATTTTCTCTCTAATGTCTTCATTTTCAATCCATTTTCCTTTATACCATTTGGCTCTATTTATTCCATATTTTTTAGTATATTTTTCAAGGTTATATACTTCTTTTTCTTCTATATCTAAAAACCCTGATTTAATATAATTAAATACATAATCTGTGTTCCAATTACTAGAGTAAATCTCTAAAATTGATAGGATATATTTAATAATTGCATTTTCTGTAATTTCTGTTTTCTCATCAATAAATATTGGAATATTATATTTTGAAAAAATTGCCTTAGCTATATTATTTATTGAATCAATATTTTTTGTTATTATTGCAATATCATTATATTTATATTTTTCTTCTCTAATTAATTTATTAATTTCTTCGGCTACATGCTCTAACTCGGTATATGGGTTTTTTGCTAAAAATAATTTAATATTTTTATTTTCTTCTAAATATTTTTTTGAATTTTTATTATAAATATTTTCTTCTAAATATAATAGTTCTTTATTTTTAAATCTATTTTTTGAATTTAAAAAAATAGATTTTTCCAGTTTTTTGTCCACATTTTGTGCACAATCTGTTAATAACTTTTTAAATTGCTTGTTAAAATAAAAAATGTCTGTTTCTTTCTCTGTGTTTTCACTTAAATCATCTGTACATATCGTGATACTTACTTGTTTTGCTTTTTTTAATATTTCAGTTACTATATTATATTCCTGTTTTATGAATCCAGAAAATTCATCTATGTACACTATTGAATTATCAAACATTTTGCTTTCTGGAAGTTTGTTATATAATTTTGTTAATAAATCCTCTTCATCAATATATTTATTTTTCATATAATTTTCATATATATTATATATTTTATTTATATCATTTAATTTTTCTTTTAAAACAATATTTTTAATTTCATTTATTCCTGTTTCTAGTTTTTGAGTTGAAATATTATGTTTTTTAAATTCAGTTATTTCTTTAATAATTAATTCAATATTATCATTTGATGAATTTAAATATTTTAAATTTCTTTTTTCTTTTTCTAAAATAGAATAAATCAGCATTGCTTTACTAGATTTGGATATCAGAATATCATTTAGCCCTCCAACTTCTGTAAATACCCTGTTTGCCATTCTGTTAAAACTTATTACTTCTGCATTAATTGAGGAATTTTCTTCTAATATATCTAGCAATTTCTTTTCTGCAGAATAAGAAAACTGTTCTGGGGTTATTATATATATTTTTTCATTTTTATTTTTTATATTTTTTATTTCTTCGAAACAGAATGAACTTTTTCCTGTTCCTGCTGTTCCATATATAAATCTTAGGCCCATTTTTTTCTCCTTTTTTTCATTATCTATTTTAGCAAATTTCACCTTATTATGCAATAATTAAATTAAAAAATATACCTTCAAAGTTCTTTACTTTAAAGGTATATTTTTTTGTTTTTAATTAGTCTTCTTTTTCTGGTTCAATTTTTTCAATGCTTACTACTTTTCCTTCGTTTGTTCTCATTAATGTTACTCCTTGTGTTGAGCGTCCTAAAATGCTTATTTCCGCAACATTTAGCCTGATTATAGTTCCTGTATCTGTTATTAGCATTACATCATCTTCATCATTTACTATTTTTACTCCTACTATAACTCCTGTTTTTGGTGTGATTTTATATGTTATAACTCCTTTACCACCTCTTGTTTGGACTCTGTATTCATCTAATTCTGTTCTTTTTCCAAATCCATTTTCTGTTATTGCAAGAAGTGTTGATTTACTTCCTTGAATTATTGATTCCATTCCAATTACTGAATCTTCTTCATCTAACCTAATTCCTATTACACCTTGTGAAACTCTTCCTATTGGTCTTACATCTCTTTCGCTAAATGTTATACATAGACCTTGCTTTGTAACTAATACAACATTATCTTCTCCATCGGTTAGCCTTACATCAATTAGCTCATCATCATCTTTTAATGTTATTGATAGTAATCCTGTTTTTCTTGCTGAATTATATTCTGTTAATGCCGTCTTTTTAATTAATCCATTTTTTGTTGCAAATAGCAAATATTTTCCTTCTGCAAAATTTTGTATTGGTATTATTGTTGATACTTTTTCTCCTGCATCTAGGCTAAGTAGGTTTACTATTGCAGTGCCTTTTGCTGTTCTTCCAGATTCTGGAATTTCATATCCTTTTAATTTATATAATTTGCCTTTATTGCTGAAGAATAATATTGTATCATGTGTTGAAGCTGTAAATATTTGTTTTACAAAATCATCTTCTTTTGTTGTAATTCCTGTAATTCCTTTTCCTCCACGCTTTTGGCTCTTATATGTATCAATTGGCATTCTCTTAATGTAGCCAAAATGTGTTAGGGCTATAACGCTTTGTTCCTCTTTTATTAAGTCCTCTACTTCAAATTCTCCTTCTGCTGCAACTATCTTTGTTTTTCTGTCATCTCCGAATTTTTCTTTGATTTCTAGTAATTCTTCCTTTATAATTCCATATACAAGTGTTTCACTTGCTAATATTTCTTTCAAGTGAGCAATTAATTTCATTAATTCGTTGTATTCTTCTTCAATTTTTTCTCTTTGTAAACCTGATAATGTTTTTAGTCTCATATCTAGTATTGCTTGAGCTTGTATATCAGATAATCCAAATCTTTCCATTAATCTTTCTTTTGCATCATCATATGCTGAACGAATTATATTAATTACTTCATCTATATTATCAAGTGCTATTTTTAAACCTTCTAATATATGTGCTCTTGCTTCTGCTTTGTCTAAGTCAAATTTTGTTCTTCTTAAAATTACTTTTCTTCTATGTTCTATATAGTGGTCTAAACATTCTCTAAGTGTTAATATTTTTGGTTCTCCATTTACTAATGCAAGCATAATTATACCAAAAGTGTCTTGCATTTGTGTAAATTTGTATAGTAAATTTAGTACAACTTGTGGATTTGCATCTCTTTTTAATTCAATAACCACTCTAACTTTTTCTTCTCTATCTGATTCATCCCTAACTGCAGAAATTCCTTCTATTCTTTTTTCTTTTACTAAATCTGCAATGTTTTCTATTAATTTTGATTTATTTACTTGATATGGCAATGAAGATACAACAATTCTTTGTTTTCCTCCAGACATTTCCTCAATTTCAGCTTCTGCTCTTAGTGTAATCTTTCCACGGCCTGTTGTGTATGCTTCTTTTATGCCTTCTCTACCTAAAATTGTTGCACCTGTTGGAAAATCTGGTCCTTTAATTACTTGCATAAGGTCTTCGTTTGTAACATTGTCTTCATCGATTATTTTTATAATTCCATCTATTAATTCTCCTAAGTTATGTGGTGGTATATTTGTTGCCATACCTACGGCTATACCAGATGAGCCATTTGCAAGAAGTGCTGGAATTTGTGCTGGTAACACTGTTGGTTCTTGTAATCTATCATCAAAGTTCGGCATAAAATCTACAGTGTTTTTCTCTATATCTGTAAGCATATATTGTGCAATCTTAGACATTCTAGCTTCTGTATAACGGTAAGCAGCAGGTGGGTCTCCATCTATAGAACCAAAGTTTCCATGTCCATCAACCATCATATATCTTAATGAAAAATCTTGTGCCATTCTAACTAAAGCATCATATACTGATGAGTCTCCATGTGGATGGTATCTACCTAAAACATCTCCAACGGTTGTTGCACACTTTCTATAAGGCTTATCTGGTGTAAAACCATCTTCGTGCATTGTATATAAAATTCTTCTGTGAACTGGTTTCATTCCATCTCTAACATCAGGTAAAGCACGAGCTACAATAACACTCATTGCATAATCAATATAGGCTGTCCTCATTTCTTCTTCTATATCTCTTTTAATTATCTGTTCTTCAACTTTATCCATTTTTAATCCTCTTTCCTTCCTGAAAATTTGTCACTCCTATTATATATGAAGGAAACGAAAAATTCAAGCATTTTAGTTTGAATTTTTGTTATTTTTTTCAAAAAAACTGTTGACATATATAACATATTGTTTTATAATAATTTTGGCGTGAGACCGAAGTTTTTCATTTTTTAAATTTCTTTTTTATTTTTGTTTTTTACACAAAACAAAGAAATCAAGTAGTAGAATAAAACTATTACTTGATTTTTTATATTTAATTTGCTAACATTTCAGCAAGTTCCTGTTCTTGTTTCGATATTTCAAAATTTTTACCATTATTTTTTATTAATTCATGAAGGTTTTCAATTACTCTGGTTTTTTTTAAGATATCTTCTATAGGTAATATTTTTTGTAAATTTTGTTCTATTTTATTGTATTGATATTCCATATTTTGGAAATTTTTTTCTTCATAATATTTGTACCATTTGCTTATATATCCATCAATTTTCTCTATTGCTTCAACTTGATTTTCTAATGAATTATCTACTCCTTGCTTAATAGTTTTCATTATAGTATTTTTTCCTTTTTTTATTGTTGCACTTGTCCCCTTTTTAATATATCCATGTTTTTTGCTCCAATCTATTGCTGAATCTATTAAGTCTGAAACTGCATCTATTAATCCACCACTTTTTATTGCTTTTTTTACTTGGGAAATATTATCAAAAGTTCCTGTTACAATTCCCATTGCACTTTTTCCTAAATTTGTAGCTTCTTCTATGGCCGTTTCAACAGCTGCTGAAAACCCTTCGGTTATTAGACTGTCTTTTACAGCAATTACTTCATCTTCAACACAATTTGGTAATATTATTCTTAGTCCTAAATCTATTCCACCATTAATTGCCTTACCTAAGTTTGTTTGCAAAAATTTATTTTGTGCTTCTTTTAAATTATCCATTGTATTATTTATAGAATTTTTTATATTTTCTAAATTTTTTCCAATATTTTCACCTAAATTTTTCATTATTTTTTTCCTCCATTTTTTTATTATTTTTTATTAATTAATATTTATATTTTTTTATTTATTATTTTTCAAAAAATAAAATTAAATATATTTTAAATTCAAAAAATACATAATTAATTATAAATTTTAAAAAATATTTAGCTAATTTTGTAAAAAATATTTAATTATATTTTTATATTCTTTTTCAATTCTTGGACTGAATATTTTAAAATTAGTATTCAATAAAATGTTGTAATTTTTGTCATAATGTATATTGCCCAAAATTTTGAAATCTGAGAACATTATGCTTAATAGTTTTGAATTTATTGATGTGATTTCGACTTTGTTAAACACCACTTTTATCTTGTCTTTTTGAATTTTGTGCTTAAGTACCACTTCCTCTAAAATTTCTCTTGTCTCACTAATCCCTAATAAATTCGGTTCCACTAATAAAATGATTTCATCACATTTTTTTATAATTTCATGTTGGTTTTGTATGCTTCCAGTATCCAAGAAGATGTAGTCATAATTTGCTCTTGCATTGGATATAATATTACTTAAATTGTCATTGCCTTTTTGATTATTTTCTATTGTTTTTTCTTTTGCGCAATCCAAAATGTCAACATTATTTTTCCATTTTATTACATCATTTTTTTGGTTTTTTTTACTATACTTTTTTATTCCAATTATTATTTTTATATTATTATTATTTAAATTAAAATTAATTAATAATATTTTTTTATTTTTCAAAATTTTACTTAAAATTAATAAAAAAATCGTTTTTCCACTTTTTGGTGCTCCAATTATAGAAAATATTTTTGTGTTTTTTTTGTTATTTTTTTCTATTATTTTTATTTTATTTTTATTTTTTATAAATTTTAATTTATTAATAATTAATTTATATAAATTATTATTACTTTTTTCTAAAATAATTTTTTCTAATTTATTTATTTTATTATCAATTATTTTTTTATTATTTATTTCATTTATTTTTTGAATTATTTCGTTAATATTATTTTTGTTATTATAATATATTTTATTTATTCCTTTTGTAACTAAAAAATTAATTAATTTATTATTTTCTTTTTCTAAAATAATTATTATCTCTAAATTTGGATTTTTATATTTAATTAGGTTAATAAATTCATAAATATTTAATTCTCCTGGTATGATGCTACTAAGAATAAGTAAATCAATTTTGCTGTTTTTTTCTAATACATCTATTACAGCTTCTTGATATTGTATATCGCTATTAAAGATTATGTCTTGGCACTGATCTCTTATTTTATTGGCCATTGTTTCATTTCCAAGCGCAGTTATTATTTCCATAATTTTCCATCTCTTTCTTTTTTAAGTTTAATTATTTATAATTTCTTCTTCATATTCTCCAGCTTCTATTTTCGTTAAAATGTGTTCATTTCCAGCAAAAAGCAAACATTCTCCTCTTTTTAAAGACCTTATTTCAATTTTTTCTTTTTCCGATAGTTTTGTAAATTCACTTAAAATTGATATGTTTTCTTCTTCTAATGAAAAAAATACTTTATTGCTTGAATTATTTATAATGCTTTTCCCGTATGTTCCATTTTCTAAACTAAATAAATCAGATATATCTTGTGTTATTGCTACACTACTACCACCAAATTTTCTAATTGTTTTAAATATTTTATAAACAAATGATGCAACTTCTTTGTTTGAAGTTATTCCAATTAGTCTCCAAACTTCATCTAAGTAAATTGCTTTTTTTATTTTTCTATTTTTCTTTATTTTATCCCAGAATAAATCTGTAAATAAAAACATTCCATATTTTATGTTTTCTTCACCTAAATCATAAATATCTGCTATTATTAATTTATTATTTAATTCAATATTAGTATAATTATTAAAAAAATTTAGTGACCCTTTTACAAATGGAATCAGTTTTATTTGCATTTTTTTTGTTTTTTCATCCTCACCTAAAATATTATATAAATCTTCTAGTATTGGCATATCTTTGCTTTCTTTAAATATTGGTTTTATATTTATTTTATTTTCATCATTTTTAAATAGTGTTTTATCATCAAATGTTATTCCTTTTTGGTTATAACATTTAATTATTTTTTCTTCTAATATTGCTTTTTCTTCTTCATCTAAATTTCCAAATATTAAGTTGAAGAATCCTATTAATCGGCTTATTTTTGTTGCCAAATACCCTTTTTCATCTTCTATTGATTCTTGTCTTATATCAAAAATATTCAAGAAAGTGTTGGATGAAGCTCCTATTTTTATAACAGTTCCATTTAATTTATTTGCAATATTTTCATATTCTCTGTCTGGGTCTATTACATACTGCTCAATCTCAAATAGATAATATCTAATTATTTGCAATTTAGTGAAAAAGGATTTTCCTGATCCACTGGTTCCAAAAATACACATATTTGCATTTTTGTATTTATTCTCATCATATCTATCTATAAAAACCATTGATTCATTATAAATATTTATTCCATAAAATATTCCGTTTTCATCAAATAAGGCGGATGAAATGAATGGATATGTACATGTAAGACCTGTTGTTAATACATTTCTTTTTGCTGCTGGTTTTAAATCTTCACTGTTCATCATAAATGGAAGACATGATAAAAATAATTGTTCCTGCCTAAAGTTTGCCCTTCTTGTTTACATTCCTGTACTTTCTAATATTCCTTCTATTTTATTTAGTAAAAATTCTAATTCTTTTTCATTATTTGAAAAAATATTTAAATAAATATATAAAAAATAAATATCTTCATTATTTACTTGAATTTCTTTTCTTATATATTTTGCATCATTATATGTAAATGCTGCTATATCAACTTCCTGTTGGTTGGTTTTTCCATCTTTTAAATCTACTCCAACATTTGCAATATGATATGTTAAATTTCTTATTATTTTATAATTGTCTTGTTTTTCATAAAAAATTGAAATATTCATATTTATATTTGTGTCTATTATTTTTTTTAAAATTAAATCAATATTTTCTCTATTATAATTTACAATAATTATTCCTGAATAATAAATATTATCTATTTCTATATTTTGTGGATTAATGTTACTTATATATGCTGGTGATATTTCATCTTTTTTTGTGAATTTTCCTTCTATAATATTTGTTATTTTTTTATTTATTATTTTTTTTGTATTTATTTTCATATTTTTTATTTAATTTATTTTTAATTCTTTTCTTGTATTTAAAAATGAATTAATTATTTTTTCTACCTCCTCTTTATTGTCACATTGTTTTACAATATTTCCGCATCTTGATAAGCTTTCTTTAATTTTAAAATATTTTTCATTTAATTTTTCAATTATTATTTTTTCGTATTCCTCATTTATTTTTTGTTTTTTATTTTCGGGATTTTCTTTTATAAGAATAAAAAAATTTTTAGAAGATGATTTTCTTTTTTTATTAATTTCTTGAATATAATTTATATATTTATTTGAAATTATTTTTATTTTTTCTGATTTATTTTCATTATTATTTTTTATTTTTAAAATATGCTCAGTTAAATCTTCTTTATTACTTTGAATTAATATTTGAATATTAAAATTACAGGTTTTTAAAAAAATTTTATAGGAATTTATTATAGATTCTTTTTCAAGATTAGATTTTAAATTAAAATTAATTGGCGAGATTTTTAAAATTTTCACATAAGAATTATCTTTGAATTTTATTATGCCATCTTCTGTGATGTTACTAAATGGTAACCATTGTTGCACTGTTTTGTTTTTCAATATTTCCTCCTTTCTTTTTCTTTACTTATAATAAACTATTTTTAGCTATTTGTCAACAAAAATCGTTCGACAAAATTCGACTTTTATTTTCCATATATTTCCAGTATATAAAAAAAATAAAAAGACATAATAGTAGCATAAGGTTTTTATTAATTGAACTAAGAGTTATATAAAGTCTCTTAAGGTTTTGTATAATTCGAGCTAAGATGTTTCATAGCTAGTTTTGGTTATGATATGTCGGAGCTGAAGGTTATAGTATGTATGTGTAGGCTATATTTTGTTTTTCTTTGTTTATGTGGTCAAAATGTGTGTACTGTAGCTGAGTTAAGATTATATTAATATCTATTTGTATCTACCATAGGGATTACTTTTATTCCCTTAGGGAGGAATGTAGTCTCTTATGATGTTTTTATAGTCGAGCGACTGATTAAAATGATTGGCTAATTGTTTGTTTGTATAGTAATATACATCAAATGAAAACGTTATTTGTTTTAGTTTTAGCTGAAGATTAATATGAGCTTTATCGATAATAGCTTAAGAAGGTTACTTCTTAAGCTATTAGATTTTATATATCCAAATTTTTAACGAATTTAGCATTTTTTTCTATAAATTCTCTTCTTGGACCAATGTCATCTCCCATTAATACTGTAAATATTTCATCTGCTTTTATAGCATCATCCATTGTTACTTGTACTAATGTTCTTGTGGCTGGGTTCATAGTTGTTTCCCATAATTGTTCAGGATTCATTTCTCCTAAACCTTTATATCTTTGTATATTCATTCCATCTCTTCCTAATTCTTGAAGATGATTTTCAAGTTGCTCATCTGTATAGCAATATACATCTTTCATGCCTTTTCTTGATAGCTTATATAAAGGCGGTTGAGCTAAAAATACATTTCCATTTTCAACTAATGGTCTCATATATCTGAAGAAAAATGTTAGTAGTAGTGTTCTTATATGTGAACCATCAACATCAGCATCTGCCATTATTATTACTTTTCCGTAACGAATTTTTGATACATCAAAGTCTGCCCCAATTCCTGCTCCTATTGCAAGTATTACTGGATTTAATTTATCATTACCATAAATTTTATCAGCTCTTGCTTTTTCCACATTTAGCATTTTACCCCAAAGTGGAAGTATTGCTTGAAATTTTCTGTCTCTTCCTTGTTTTGCACTTCCTCCTGCTGAATCTCCCTCGACTATATATACTTCGCAAAGTGAAGCATCCTTTTCACTACAGTCTGCTAATTTTCCTGGTAAGGTTGAACCTTCTAGTGCATTTTTTCTTCTAACTAATTCTCGAGCCTTTCTTGCTGCTTCCCTAGCTCTTGAAGCACTTATACACTTATCTAATATTGCTTTTGCAACAGAAGGATTCTCTTCTAAAAATGTTGATAGTTCTTCTGTTACTGCTGATTGCACTAATCCTGTTACTTCACTATTTCCTAATTTTGTTTTTGTTTGACCTTCAAATTGTGGTTCTTTTACTTTTACTGAAACAACTGCTGTTATTCCTTCTCTAATGTCTTCACCTTGTAAATTTCCATCCTTTTCTTTTAAAATATTATGATTTTTTGCATAGTCATTAAATACTTTTGTTAAGGCTCTTTTAAAACCTTCTAGGTGAGTTCCTCCTTCAACTGTGTTTATATTATTTACAAAAGTTAATATTGTATCTGAATATGCAGATGTGTATTGCATTGCTATTTCTATTGGAAATTCACCTTTTTTATCGATATAAATTGGCTTTTCATGTAATTTTTCTTTGTTTTTATTTAAGTATTCTACAAATGATACTAGTCCACCTTCAAAACAAAAATCTGCTTCTTTTATTGGTTCTTCTCTCTCATCTCTAATTGTAATTCTTAGGCCTTTTGTTAAAAAAGCCATTTCTCTAAATCTATTTTCAAGTACTTCGTATTCATACTCTAGTGTTTCAAATATTGTACCATCTGCAAAAAATCTTACTGTTGTTCCAGTTTCATTTGAATCTCCTATTTTTGTTAGTGGCTCTACAGTTTTTCCTCTATTGAATTTCATTTTGTATATTCCGCCATCTCTTTTTATTGTGACTTCTGTCCATTCTGATAGTGCATTTACTACTGATGAACCTACACCATGTAATCCGCCAGATACCTTATATCCGCTATCTCCACCAAATTTTCCTCCTGCATGTAATACAGTATAAACTGTTTCTGCTGCTGATATTTTTGTTTTTGGGTGAATATCTACTGGTATTCCTCTTCCATTATCTTCAACCCTAATTATATTTCCTTTTTCTATTACAACATTTATTTTTGTACAATATCCTGCCAAAGCTTCATCTACAGAGTTATCAACAATCTCATATACTAAATGGTGTAATCCTCTTACTGATACACTTCCAATATACATTCCTGGTCTTTTTCTTACTGCTTCTAATCCCTCTAATACTTGAATTTGGTCTGCTTTATATTCATGCTCAAACTTTTCCATTGTCAATCATCCTTTCTACTTTTGCTTTATCAACTTTATACAGATTATACACCATTGTGTCAAGATTTATTTTATCTGTTGTTGTGATTAATACTTGATTATTTTTTATATTTTGGATAAATCCTTTTACTCTTTTTTTATCTAATTCAGACATAAAATCATCTAGTAAAACAACTGGATATTCTTCAATTTCATCATATACTACATCTGCTTCAGCTAGCTTTAGGGAAATAATACATGACCTTTGTTGCCCTTGTGACCCATATATTGCTGCATTTTTTTTGTTTATTTCTATTTCAAAATCATCTCTATGTACCCCAATTGAAGTATATCCTTTTTGAATGTCTATATTTTGATTTTTTTCTAATTTTTCTAAATAATTTTCTTTATTTATATTTGTTTTATATTTTATTTCTATATTTTCTTTATTATCAGTAATTTTTGAGTGAATTATTTTTATTTTTTTATTTATTTTTTCTATAAATTCGTTTCTATATTCATATATTTTTATTCCTAGAGTTGCTAATTGTTCATCCCATATAATTAAATTTTTTTGTGGTTTATTTTCATATTTTATTTGTTTTAAGTAGTTATTTCTTTGTTCTAATGTTTTTTTATATTCTGACATTATATAAACATATTTAGGTCTTAATTGGCTTATCATTATATTTAAAAATTTTCTTCTTCTAATCGGTTCATTTCTAAGTATTTCTATATCCTCAGGAGTAAATAATACAACATTTATTTTTCCTATTATTTCGCTTAATTTTTTTATTGGAATTTCATTTATTAAAACTCTTTTTTTATCACTTAGTTCCACATCTATTTTTTCTTCTCTATTATTTTTTATAAATTTAATTTGAATTTTAGCTGTGTCTTTATTTTCTTTAATTAATTCTTTATCTTTTGTTGTTCTAAAGGATTTTCCTAAACTTGCAATAAAAATTGACTCTAATATATTTGTTTTTCCTTGTGCATTATCTCCAAAAAATATATTTGTTTTACTGTTTAATTCTATTTTTTCAAAGTCATAATTCCTAAAATTTTCCAATTTTATTTCTTTTATAAACATCTTTTTTCCCTTATTTTTAAGCTTTTAATCTTACTGGTAATATCATATATATGTATTCGTTTTCCAATTCTTCAATTGGTTTTATTATACATGGTGAAATATTGCTTCCAAATTCTATAAACACTTCTTCATCATCAATTGCTTTAAGTGCATCTAAGAAATATTTTGGATTTACACCAATTTCTAGGTTTTGTCCTTCTGTTTCTAAGTACATTTCCTCTTTTGCTTCTCCTGTTTGATTTGTACATGATAATGTTATTTTTCCAATTTCTATTGATATTTTTACTGGATATTTTTTTTCTTTTTCCATTGTTGATGAAGAAATTAAACTAACTCTTTCTAAGCATCCTTGTAATTGATTTTTATTTACCTTTATTCTAGTTTCCCAATTTCCTGGAACAACACTTTCATAGTTTAAAAATTCTCCATCTAGTAATCTTGTTACTATTTTACAATTTTCCATTTCAAAAATACCTTGATTTTTTGCTATTCCTATTTTTATAATATCAAATGAATCATTTAAAATTTTGTTTACTTCGTTTAGTGTTTTTCCTGGAATTACTGCTTTAAAATCAGCTGTTTCCTTTATTAATACTTTGCTTACCCATCCCATTCTAAATCCATCAATTGCTACAATATTTAGTTTATTATTTCTTGTTTCAAATAGGCAACCTGTAAATATTGGTCTATTTTCCTCGTTACTTACTGCAAATATTGTTTTTCTTATCATATTTCTTAATACCATTTGTTCTGTTTCTAATGAATTTTCAATTTCTATTTTTGGTAATTCTGGAAATTCTTCAGGATTCATTGTTGATAATTTATATAATGAACCTTCACATTCTATAACTAATAGTTTATTTTCATTTACTGTTAGTTTTATTTCTGAATCTGGTAATCTTCTAATAATTTCACTAAACATAGTTGCATTTACTACAGTATTTCCTTCTTCTTCTATTGTTGAATCTATTACATATTCAATTCCTAATTCTAAATCATATGTAGTTAATTTTAGTTGATTATTGTTTGTTTGCATATAAATACCTTCAAGTACTGGCATTGTTGTTCTTGTAGGTACTCCTCTTACTACTGCATTTATTGCTTTTAAAAGTTTTTCTCTATCACAAATTATTTTCATTTTATATCCTCTCTTTTCTCTTTCAAAAATTTTTTGCTTTTATTATATATAAATAAATATATATAGTAATAGTATTAGTAGGGGCTGTGGATAATGTGGATAACTATGTGTATAACTTATTTCCCTAAGGTTTGTTGTTGTGGATATGTTTGTGGATAATTTTTAAAGTTATCCACATTATTAAATTTTGAATGTGTAAAAACTACTTATCCACAAGTTTTCCACAGGATATTCACAGGTGCCTATGGATAACTCTTGTCTTTCTTCCGTAAGTAAAGAAAGATTTTTTCTTGGCAAAATAATGTTTAACAAATACTTTTTCGAAAAAGTTTAAGTTTTTGTTTATTTTATGCCTGTTTGTTGTTTAGCACAATTTTTTTCACACTTTCCACAATTAGTTTTGTATTTGGATCCTCTTTTATGTCTTTTTCTATTTTTTTAAATGCATGCATTACTGTTGTGTGATCTCTTTTCCCAAAAGCTTCTCCAACCTTTGGAAATGACTCATTTGTAAGGATTCTACAAAGATACATTCCTATTTGTCTTGGAAATGTTATATTGCTAGAACGCTGAGAACTTTTTAAGTCCTTTATTGTTATATCAAAATAACTGCATACAACATCTTGTATATACTCTATTGAAATGACTGATGAATTTTGTCTGATTATATCGTTTATTGCTTTTTCTGCCATTTCAAAAGTTACTGGTGTATGTGTAAGAGATGCTTGTGCTACTATTTTGTTGAAAACACCTTCTAATTCTCTTATGTTTGAGTCTATTTTTGCTGCAATGTTTTTTAGAATATCATCATCTATTAAAGCATGCTTTTCTTCAGCTTTTTTTCTTAAAATTGCTAAACGAACTTCGTAATCTGCCATTGCTATATCGGCAAGTATTCCCCACTCGAATCTTGATTTTAACCTATCTTCTAAAAGAGGAATATCTCTTGGTGGTTTATCACTTGATAAAACAATTTGTTTTCCGTTTTCTCTTAGTGTGTTGAATGTATGAAAGAATTCTTCTTGCAACCTATCTTTGCCTGCAATGAACTGAATATCATCAATTAGAAGGACATCAATGTTTCTATATTTATTCCTAAATTTTTCCATTCCGTTGTCTCTAAGTGAGTTTATAAATTCATTAGTGAAGTTTTCTGAGGTTACATAAAGTATTTTAAAGTCTCTATGATTTCTCATTACTTCATTACCGATTGCATGCATTAAGTGTGTTTTACCTAAACCAACTCCTCCGTAGATGTATAAAGGATTATAAGCTGTAGCTGGTGATTCTGCAACAGCTAAGGCTGCTGCGTGTGCAAATCGGTTATTATCTCCAACAACAAAAGTATCAAAGGAATAATTAGGATTCAAATAGGTTTTAGAATAATTTACATTCGAAAAATTTGAAACTTTGTCTTGTGTATCATTTTCGGTACTTAGTACTATCGAAACAGTACATTTCTTTTGTAATATGATACTAAAAGCATTTTCAAGTAAATCTTTAAATCGAGACTCTACAGATTCCTTTTTAAAAGGATCATCAGAAACAAGGATTACATTGTTATTTTCTATTCCTTGAATTTCTAGGGGTAAAAGCCAAGTTTTATAAGAAAGCTCGGAAAGTTCGCCTTTTAGTAAGTTTTTTGCTTCATTCAATAAGTCATTCAAATTGCTTTCCATTGGTACATAAACCTCCAGTGTTCATTTAACAAAAAAAGGCATCAAAAAAATAAATACCTATTTTACGACACAATAATATCAAAAAACAAAAAATTAATCAATATTAATTAATAAAAATATTATAATATTTAAAAAATTCGAATAAATACTTGACAATTAGTATGGTTTTGGGATATAATTTTAAAGCTTATGATTAAATTAGAGGAGGTATATTACTATGAAAATGACATATCAACCAAAAAATAGACAAGAAAAGAAAGTACACGGATTTAGAGCAAGAATGCAAACAAAAAGCGGAAGAAATGTTTTAAAAGCTAGAAGAGCAAAAGGTAGAAAAAAAGTTACTGTATAGAATAGAGGAATAAAATTGAAAAAAACAGTAATGTTAAAAAAAAGTTATGAATTCAGAACAGTTTTAAAAAAAGGAAAATGCTATAGAGGAAGTTTATTTGATATTTTTATTAAAAATAATAATATGAATATCAATAAACTTGGAATAGCTGTTAGTAAAAAGGCAGGAAATAGCGTTAAAAGAAATAAAATTAAGCGATTTATAAGAGAAAATTATAGACTGTTAGAAGATAATTTAAAAAATGGCAATAGTATTGTTATTATGTGGAAGAAAAAGACAGAATTTAATGATTTTAACTTTTATATAATTAGAGATGAGATGGTAGAAATTTTTAATCACTCAAAGATACTATTGTAGAGGATAGGATGAAACAATTTTTTTTATGGTTAATTAAAAAATATAAAATATATATTTCTCCTTTTTTTGAACATCTTGGTGTACATTGTAAGTATTATCCAACTTGTTCAGAATATGCAAAACAAGCTATAGAAAAATATGGACTAGCTAAAGGGTTGTGGTTAAGTATAAAAAGGTTTTTCAGGTGTAATCCTTTTTCTAAAGGTGGGTATGACCCAGTAAAATAGGAGGAAATAATGATAAATTTTTTTTCTAATATATTTGGATATGTGCTAAACTGGATATATATGGTAGTTCAAAATTATGGAATTGCAATTATTTTATTTTCAATTTTGATAAAAATAGTTATGTTGCCATTATCTATTAGCCAGCAAAAAAGTTTAAAAAAGAATGAAAAAATTCAAAAAGAAATGAATATCTTAAAAATTAAACATAATGGAGATAAAGAAAAAATTAATCAAGAACTTATGGAACTTTCTAGGAGAGAGAAGATTAATCCTTTTGGAGGTTGCATAACAATTATAGTACAATTGATTTTGATTATATCTATGTTTTACTTAGTAAGTAGTCCTCTTACATATATGAAAAAAATTGATAAAGAGACATTGGAAAATAGAGAAACAGAAATTAGGGAGCAATATGGAGCAGATAAAATTAGCAAAACATATCCAGAAATAAGCTTGATAAAATATGCACAAGATAAAAACTTGAAACAAAATGATATGTATATAAACATGGATTTTCTTGGAGTAGATTTAAACAAGATTCCTCAAGAAAACCTTACGGATGTTAGAGTTTATATAATTCCTGCATTATATGTTATATCATCTATCATATCAATTAAATTTACAAATAACATGACAAAAACAAATAAAAATGATGAGACAAAAGAGACAGATCAAGATAATAAAAAGGATTCAGATGAATTTAGTCAAGAAGAAATGACAGCACAGATGAATAAAAATATGTCTATAATGATGCCTATATTATCAGTATCCATCGCTTTTGTGGCACCTTTGGGATTGGCACTATATTGGTTAGTAAATAATATTATCATGATTTTTGAAAGAATAATATTAAATAAATTCTTTTCTAAGGAGGAAGAAGAAAATGCCTAAGAGTATAATTGTTGAAGGAAAAACAACGGCTGAAGCCATTGAAAAGGGATTAAAGGAATTAAATGCAACTAGAAATATGGTTGAAATTAAAACAATTGAGGAAGAAAAGAAAAGAAGTTTTTACAGTATATTGGCACCTAGAGTTGTAAAAATTGAAATGACTTTAAAAGAAAATATAGGAAAAAATATTGAAAAAACAGAAGTTAGTTCAAGAAATAATAAAAAGAATATTAATACAAATATTGAGGAAATTGAAAAAGTATCTGTAATAATTAAAGATTTTTTTAATGAAATAATTGATAAAGATTGTACTTGCAATGTGTATGTTGATAATTACAGCATTCATGTTCAAATTGATGGTGAAAATATCAGTCACTTAATAGGATATAGAGGAATGACAATTAATGCGTTACAAACTCTTGCATCTGCAATTGCAAATAAACATTCAACAGCAAAAATAATTGTTATAGTTGATGTAGGCAATTATAGGAAAAAGAGAGTACAAACATTAGAAGAATTAGCTGAAAAAATTTCTCAAAGAGTAATAAAAACAAGAAAACCAGTAACTTTAGATCCTATGTCAGCATATGAAAGAAAAATTATTCATACTAAATTACAAGATAATGATAAAATAACGACATATAGCAAAGGCGAAGAGCCACATAGAAGAATCGTAATTACATTAAAATAAAAGTTTTAGGCAGGTATTATTATCTGCCTAAATTTTATTATAGGGGAGTGAAATAAATGTCAACAATAGCTGCAATATCTACGGCACCAGCAATTGGAGGGATTGGGATAATTAGAATGAGTGGAGATGAATGTTTCGAAATTCTAAACAAAATATTTATTCCGAAACATAAGGAAAAGATTGAAAATATTAAGGGATATACTATTAAATATGGAAAAGTGGTTAATCCAAAAACAAATAAAATCATAGATGAAGTTTTAGTATCATACTTCAAAAATCCTAAAAGCTATACAGCAGAAGACTTATGCGAAATTAATTCACATGGAGGAATAGTTGTTGTTAGGGAGATATTAGAACTTTGTTTGCAAAATGGAGCAGAACTTGCTGAACCAGGCGAATTTACCAAAAGAGCTTTTTTAAACGGTAGAATTGACTTAACACAAGCAGAAGCAATTATTGATATAATAAATGCTAAGACTTCTAGGGAGGCACAAGAATCAGCAAATCAACTTGAAGGATATTTATCAAAAAAAATTAATGAAATTAAGGCTAAAATAATGGATCTAATGGTTGATATTGAAGCAAATATTGATTATCCAGAATATGATGTAGAAGAAGTTTCAAATAATAGAGCAGAAGGAAAATTGATAGAAGTTAAAAAAGATTTGGAAAATCTATCAAAAACATTTGAAAATGGTAAAATCTTAAAAGATGGAATAAAAATAGCAATAATTGGAAGTCCTAATGCAGGCAAATCTTCATTATTGAATAGTATCTTAAAAGAAGAAAGAGCTATTGTTACAGATATTGCAGGAACTACAAGAGATATAATTGAAGAGCAGGTTGTAATTGAGGGAATTCCATTTAAGATAGTGGACACCGCAGGAATTCGAAATGCGAGAGATAAAATTGAGCAGATAGGTATTGAAAAATCCAAGAAAGCCGCAAATGAAGCTGATGTAGTAATTGGAGTATTTGATAGTTCAGTTGAATTGAACGATGAAGATAGAGAGATTTTAAAACTTTTACAAAAGAAAAAATCAATAATTATATTAAACAAAATTGATTTGAATATAGACAAGGCTGGAAACAGCCCAGAGATATTGCAGGCAAGTAGCCCTGTGGTTAGGTTATCAATTAAAAATGGTGACAACCTAGATGAGTTATATCATGAATTGATTAAAATGTTTAATTTAAATCAGATAAATTTAGGTAATGAATTATTAATTACAAATGTAAGACATCAAGAATTAATTAATAAAGCTATAGAAAGCACGAGAATGGCCATAGACGATTTAAATAACGATATGCCTATAGATATCATATCTATAAATATAAAACAGATCTTAGAGCATTTAGGAGAGATTACAGGAGATAATATTTCTGAGGATATTATCAAGAGTATCTTTTCAAAATTTTGTTTAGGAAAGTAGGGAGTTGTATAAAAATGAAATATAATGCAGGAGATTTTGATGTAGCAGTAATTGGTGCAGGACATGCAGGTTGTGAAGCAGCTTTAGCCTGTGCAAGAAAAGGACATAAGACTTTATTGTTCTCAATAACGCTTGAAAATATAGCTAATATGCCTTGTAATCCTAATATTGGTGGGACCTCAAAGGGCCATTTAGTTAGAGAAATAGATAGTTTGGGTGGAGAAATGGGGAAGAACATAGATAAAGCATTTATTCAGTCAAAAATGTTAAATACTTCCAAGGGACCAGCGGTTTATTCATTAAGAGCCCAAGCAGATAGAAAAAAATATCAAAGGGAAATGAAACATACACTTGAAAAACAGGAAAATCTTTTTGTGAAACAAGCTGAAATTGTGGATATTATTGTGGAAAATGGTGAAGTAAAAGGTGTTGAAACTAATATTGGAGCAATTTATAATGTTAAAGCCGTAATTTTAGCTACAGGAACTTATTTAAAGGGAAAAATATTTATTGGAGAAGTAAATTATGAAAGTGGTCCAGATGGTGTATTTCCAGCAAATAAACTATCAGAATGTTTAAAAAAACTTGGAATAGAAATAGTTAGATTTAAAACCGGAACACCTGCTAGAGTAAATAAAAGAAGTATAGACTTTTCAAAAATGGAAATACAAAATGGAGATGAAACAATAGTACCATTTTCATTTGAAAATGAAGAAATAAAAAAAGACCAAGAGCCTTGTTATTTAACATATACAAATGAGAAAACCCATGAAATAATAAGAAAAAACCTACATAGATCACCTTTATATGGTGGAGAAATAAAGGGAACAGGTCCAAGATATTGCCCTTCAATTGAAGATAAAGTAGTTAGATTTAGTGATAAAGAAAGACATCAAATATTTATTGAACCAATGGGGTTAGATACTGAAGAAATGTATGTTCAAGGCATGAGTTCATCTTTGCCAGAAGATGTTCAAATAGCTATGTATAGAACAATTGCAGGGCTAGAACATGTTGAATTTACGAGACCTGCTTATGCAATTGAATATGATTGTATAGAGCCATCACAATTAAAATTATCCCTAGAATTGAAAAATATAAAAGGAATGTTCTTTGCAGGGCAAATAAATGGAACATCTGGATATGAAGAAGCTGCCGCACAAGGCATTATTGCGGGAATTAATGCTGCACTAGAACTTGAAGGAAAGGAGCCAATCATATTACACCGCTCTGATGCTTATATTGGAGTATTAATAGATGATATTGTTACTAAAGGAACCAATGAGCCATACAGAATGATGACTTCAAGAGCAGAATACAGATTGTTATTAAGACAAGATAATGCAGATATGAGATTAACTGAAATTGGACACAATGTTGGATTAATTTCAGAAAATAGGTATCAAAAGTTCGTAGAAAAACGAAATAATATTCAAAAAGAGATTGAAAGATTACGAAAAACAACAATTAAACCTACTAAAGAAGTAAACGAGTTTTTAATGCAGCATAAATCTTCTGTATTAAACAATGGAATAAAACTTATAGAATTGCTAAAGAGAACTGAACTTACATATAATGATTTAAAGCAGATTGATGCTAATTGCCCAAAGCTTTCAAGAAGCGAAGCAGAAGAAGTTGAAATAGAAGTAAAATATGAGGGATATATTAAGCTACAATTAGCTCAAGTTGAAAAATTCAAGAAGCTTGAAAACAAGCTCATCCCAGATAATGTGGATTATTTAAGCCTACAGGGAATAAGTCTTGAAGCAAGGCAGAAATTGGACAAATTTAGGCCAAATTCTATAGGACAAGCATCAAGAATATCTGGAATTTCACCAGCAGATATTTCCGTTTTGTTAATATATTTGGAACAATTAAAAAGAAAGTAGAGGAATAAATATGGAATATGAAGAATTTAAAGAAAAACTAACAGAAAAACTAAGAAAAATTCAAATTGATATTTCAGATATACAAATCAAACAATTCTATGATTATATGAATTTACTAATTGAATGGAACAAGAAAATTAACTTAACTGCAATTATCGAACCAGATGAAATAATTCTAAAGCATTTCATTGATTCATTAACTATAAATAATGAGATAAAAAGAGGAGATAAAATTGCTGACATTGGCACAGGAGCTGGATTCCCAGGAATTCCAATAAAAATTTTAAACCCAGAAAATGAAGTGGTATTAATAGATTCATTAAATAAAAGATTGATTTTTTTAGATGAAGTTATAAATAAATTAGGTTTGAAAAACATTAGTACTGTACACGCAAGAGCAGAGGAAATTGGACACAATAAGATGTATAGAGAACAATTCGATATTGTAACATCTCGTGCTGTTGCTAAGCTTAATGTGTTATTAGAATACATGAAACCACTTACTAAAATTGGGGGAAAATGTATATGCCTTAAAGGTCCAAACATAGAACAAGAAATTAGTGAAGCAAAAAATGCTTTAGAAATATTGGGTGGAGAGATAACAAAAATCAGCGAAATTACATTGCCAGGGTCAGACAATAAAAGAACAATAATAAATGTCTTATCCGTGAAACATTTACCAAACAGATATCCGCGAAAGCCAGGTGCTCCAACGGATTCACCACTTTAAAACCAGTTTCACACATAACTGAAACCGTGAAACCATTGATACAAGCGAATTATACTGACAGACAACTTATTTTTTCTGTCAGTAAATTTTTGCACTTTTTTTAATTTTTTTTCATAATTATTATTGACTTTTTTATGAAAAAATTATATTATTGATATACGATTTTAAGGAGGGGTAAAATTGAGTAAAGTAATAGCAATAGTAAACCAAAAAGGAGGAGTCGGAAAGACTACAACAGCAGTGAATTTGAGTACTGTTTTAGCTCAAAAAGGTAAAAAAGTTTTATTAATTGATGAGGATCCACAAGGGAATGCTACAAGTGGACTAGGAATTGAAAAAGGAACAGTAGAAAAATCTATTTATGATGTTTTAATTAATGAAACAACATTTGAAGAAGCAACTACAAAAACTTCAATTAAAAACTTATACTTATGCCCTTCAAATATAAACTTAGCAGGAGCTGAAGTTGAATTAGTTAATACAATGTCAAGAGAAACTAAGCTGAAAGAAAAAATGGAAGATATACAGGACAAGTATAATTATATAATAATTGATTGCCCACCATCACTTGGGCTATTGACTATAAACTCGCTAACAGCTTCAAATTCAATTATGATACCAATTCAATGCGAATACTACGCATTAGAGGGGGTAGGACAACTAATGAATACAGTTAATTTAATAAAAAAACAACTGAATAAAGATTTATATATTGAAGGTGTTGTACTCACAATGAATGATGCTAGAACAAACTTGTCAAATCAAGTAGTTAGTGAGGTTAAAAAGTATTTTAAAGATAATGTGTATAAAACAATAATACCAAGAAATGTAAAGTTAAGTGAAGCACCTAGCTATGGAATGCCAATAACAGCATATGCACCAAGATCAAAAGGTGCAAGATGCTATGAAAAATTGGCAAATGAGCTTTTGAAAGCTAAAAAACATTAATAGGAGGAAAGAAAATGGCAATGAAAACAGGTTTGGGAAAAGGGTTAGATGCACTATTTGCAAATAATGTAGTTGAAGAGGAAAAGGTAAAAGAAGGGGAATCAATAGTTAATTTAAAACTAATTGATGTAGAACCAAATAGAAATCAACCTAGAATGAATTTCGATGATGAAAAAATTGAAGAATTAGCTAATTCAATAAAGGAATATGGTGTAATTCAACCAATAATAGTAACAAAACAAAATAATTACTATCAAATTGTGGCTGGAGAAAGAAGATGGAGAGCTGCTAAAAAGGCTGGAATTAGTGAAATACCAGCAATTATTAGAAACTATACCGAACAAACAAACAAAGAAGTAGCTTTAATTGAAAACATACAAAGAGAAGACTTAAATCCAATAGAAAAAGCAACAGCATTAAAGGAAATAATAGAAAAATATGGGATGAAACAGCATGAATTAGCTGCAAAATTAGGAATCAGCAGAAGTGGAATTGCTAATACTATGAGAATATTAAATCTGGATCCAAGAGTTATTGAATTGGCAAAACAAGGAAAAATAACAGAGGGGCATTGCAGAAGCTTATTAAATATCGAAGATCCTGAAAAACAATATAAAGCTGCACTATATGTAGTTGAAACTGGTGACAGTGTAAGAGAAGTAGAAAAGCAAATGAAGATAAAGAAAAAAGAACAGGTTGTTGACCAAACAAGGTATGCACCGATTTATCAAGAAATAGAGACAAAGTTTAGAAATTTCTTTGGTTCACAGGTTAAGTTAAATGCTGGAAAAAGGTCTGGAACAATAGTTATTCACTATAGCTCAAAAGATGAATTGAACAACTTGATAGATAAAATAAAACAATAATTATGTAAACTGCAACAAAAAATGTATAATTTTTTGTTAAAAAAGCTTGACTTTTTCAATTATGCGTGGTAAACTAATACTTGCGTATAATTGTGGAGAGGTGGTCGAGTTGGTTTATGGCACCAGTCTTGAAAATTGGCGTAGGTTTGTAGCCTACCGTGGGTTCGAATCCCACCCTCTCCGCCAAAAGTATATTAAAGTGTGAAAAGTGAATATTTTTTATTATTCACTTTTTATTATAAAGCTAAATCTATACGGAGATTTACCCAAGTAGGTTGAAGGGGACAGTTTGCTAAACTGTTAGGGTTGCGTAAGTGGCCGCGAGGGTTCGAATCCCTCAATCTCCGCCATTGATATTAATTATTTTTCGTTAGATTAATAATTAATATCTTTTTTATTAATATAGGATATCAGTCAAAATAATAATTATTTTCGAACGACGAGAATGTGCCAAATTTCGATTTTTATACTGAGCATATATAATTTGATGTATTTGAATATAAAAACACCTAAAATCGAATATAAAAAGAAATTGATAAAAAGGGGGAGCAAAATGGCAAATAATAATATTGGAGTATTTGATTCCGGTATAGGAGGAGTAACTGTTTTAAAAGAGATAATAAAATTATTACCTAATTATAATTATATTTACTATAGTGATTCTAAAAATAATCCCTATGGAGATAAAAGCGATGAAGAAGTAATTAGAATATCTGATAACATTATACAGTATTTATTAAATCGTGGTTGTGAAACAATTGTTATAGCTTGTAATACTGCTAGCGCAAAAGCAGCAGATTATTTAAGAAATAAATATAAGGATGTAAGGATTGTAGCGATTGAACCAGCATATAAAATGGTTTATGATTATGCTTATGATGAATCAACACTAGTAATGGCAACTAAGGGAACTATTGAAAGTAGAAAATTTAGGGAATTATTTGAGAAATATAATAATAAAAAAACGATATTACTTCCATGTGTTGGCTTAGCAGATATTATTGAAAATGGTAATAATGAGGAAATTTATAAGTATTTAAAGAGCAATATTGAGCAGTATAAAGGAAGGGTAAAAAATGTAGTTTTGGGGTGCACACACTATCCTTTAATTAAAGAACAGATTGATGAAATGCTAGGGGGAGTTAGGTTCTTTAATGGAGCGCAAAAATTAGCTGAACATTTACAACAAATACTTGATTACCAAAAAATGGAAATTAATCAAGGGTCTAAGATTGAATTTATAGATTCAAAAAAATCAAAAATAAAAGAAGAAAGATTTTTTAGAATATTACAAAATAATAATTAGTATTAAAAATAAAATTAATAAAAGTTCTAATTTTCATAATTAATAATATTATTAATTAAAGCGAGGATATGGTATGAATAAAAAATTATTTATGTATTTAATTATAATATTATTAATTATTATTTTTTTATTTGTAGGTTGGTTTGTAATAAAAAATCATAAAAATAATAAAAAAATAAATGAATATATTCCAGAGGAAGAAATTAGTACAAAACAATTGCGAATGACAAATATAAGTTTATTTTTTTTAAATGAAGAAAATGGAGAAATAGGAGAAGAAATTAGGCAGATAGATTCAAAAGAATTATTAAATAATCCTGAAGAAAAATTAATTAATTATTTAATTGAAGGACCTAAAAATGAAAAATTAAAAAAAATAATTCCTGAAAATATTAAATTAATTAATATAGAAAAAAATAATGGAATTTTATTAATTGAATTTTCAGAGAATATTTCTAATTTGGAAAATTACGAAAAAATTAAAAAAGCGATTATTCAAACAGTTTCGCAACTGAATGAAATAAATAATATTAAAATAATAAATAATTAATTTTAAATAATAATTAAAAACATTTATTATTTTATAAAAAATTAAATATAATATAATTAATATAAATAATAAAAAAATAATAAATAAAAATAAAATAATAATAGAAAATAAAATAATAAAAATAAAATAATTAAAAATAAAATAATAATAGAAAATAATTAAAAATAAAATAATTAAAAAAAAATTAATAAAAAATAAATAAATAATAATAAAATGGTTAAAATTAATTCCAATAAAATATAATGATAATTAATTAAAATAAATAAAAAATAGTAAAGAATAATTTTAAATTATTTTTTTACTATTTTTTTTATGGTAAAAGCAGTAGATAAATTATTTAAAAAACAATTTACTTCTTTAATTGATTTTAGTGCACAATCTTTTTTTTGTTTAAAATTAAAACATTTTTTCTTTTTTTTATTAGAATCCATTTTTACTCCTTGAAAAATTGGAATTTTAGTATATAATATTCTATAGATACAAAAAATGTGAGCGGAGGAATAATGGAGAGCTTATTAAAGGAAAATGAAAGAATTGATGATTTACAAATTAATAATTTAAAAATTATTCAAAATAAAAATGGATTTTGTTTTGGAATTGATAGTGTATTATTATCTGATTTTGCAACAGGAATTAAAGATAATTCCAAGATTATTGATTTAGGCACAGGAACAGGTATTATTTCTATTTTATTAACTGCAAAGATTAAAGCTAAGGAAATTGTTGGTGTAGAATTGCAAGATGAAGTGGCTGATATGGCAAGGAGAAGTGTGGTATTAAATAATTTAGAAAGTATAGTTAGTATTTTAAATCAAGATATTAGAAATTTAGATAAAATATTAAATAATGGTTTTTACGATGCTATTGTTACAAATCCACCTTATATGAAAACGGACTCAGGATTAATTAATGAAAATTCAGTGAAATTAATTTCAAGACATGAGGTGCAGTGTACTCTTGAAGATATTGCTAGAATTTCATATAAGATGTTAAGAAACAATGGAGAGTTATACATGGTACATAGGCCAGATAGGCTAGTGGATATAATGGAAATTTTTAGGAAATATAATTTGGAGATAAAAGAAATGAGATTAGTATATTCGAATTATAATTCACAGGCAAATTTGGTGTTAGTTAAAGCTGTGAAAAATGGACGACCATTTTTGAAGATAAAAAAACCATTATATATTTATGAGAAAGATGGAAAATATACAAATGAAGTTTTGAAAATATATAATAAAGAAAATAATTAAAATTAGGAGGAGAAAAATGTTAGGAAAATTATATTTAGTTGCAACACCAATTGGAAATTTAGAAGATATTACCTTAAGAGCAATTAATGTTTTAAAAGAAGTTGATATAATTGCAGCAGAAGATACTAGGCATACATTAAAGTTGTTAAATCATTTAGAAATAAAAAAAACAATGATTAGTTATTATAAGGAAACTGAAAAAATAAAATCAGAAATATTAATTAATGAATTGTTGCAGGGGAAAAATATAGCACTTGTTTCTGATGCTGGAACACCTGCAATATCAGATCCCGGAGAAGAAATTGTTAGGGAAGCAATAAAAAACAATTTACAAATAATTCCAATTCCAGGAGCTTGTGCCTTTGTTAATGCCTTAATTTGTTCTGGGTTTAGTACGAGAGAATTTGAATTTGTAGGTTTTTTATCAAAAAATAACAAAGAAAAAAAAGAAAAATTAAGTGAATTAAAAAATGAAAGTAGGACTTTAATTTTTTATGAATCTCCACATAAATTAAAAAATACTTTGGAAATAATGATTGAAATTTTGGGAGATAGAGAAATAGTGCTTGCTAAAGAAATTACAAAAATACATGAAGAGTTTATTAGAGGTACGATAAGCGAAATCTTGTCTAAACTGGATACTGTTAAAGGGGAGTTTGTCATCGTGGTACAAGGGGCAGAAAAAATTGATGAAGAAAAAGAGTTTTTAAATAATTTAACATTAAAGGAGCATTATAAATATTATGAAAATAAAAATTTTGAAAAAAAAGATATAATAAAAATGATAGCAAAGGATAGAGGAAAAAATAAAAATGAAATTTATCAGTATTTTATTCAAAAATAAAAAAATTAATAAAAAAATTAAAACAATAAAAAAATTAACAATAAAATTAAAACAATAAAAAAATAATAAAAATAATAAAATTAAAATAATTAAAAATAATAAAAAAATAAAAAAATTAAAAAAAATAAATAAATTAAAAATAAATAAAAAATAAATTAAATGCAAATAAAAAATAATAATAAAAATTTAATATTTTATTATTATTTTTTTATATAAAACTATAATATTTAATTTTACTTATTATTAGTTATTTATTTAAATTCATAATTGCATCAGCACATTTTTTACATATTGGTCTTCCTTCATATTCAATAAGTTTTTTTGAATTTCCACAAAAAATACAATTTGGCTCATATTTTTTTAAAATGATTGAAGAGCCATCAACATATATTTCTATAGGGTCTTTTTCAGAAATGCCAAATTGGGTTCGTATTTCAATAGGTATAACTACACGGCCAAGCTCATCTACTCTTCTAATTACTCCAGTTGATTTCATATCGTAATCTCTCCTTTTTTACATTTTTCGACACACATAAACTACAGATATAATATCACAAATATCAGGTGTGGTCAATGATATTAGAAAAAAAATTCCTTTTTTTGGTAATTATAAATTAATCACAACATAAAATTAAATAACAAATTTTTCGAAAAGGTGATTATATGCTTAACTATATCTGGCCAATTTTCTTAATTGTTTCATTTATTTATGGTATTTGTTTTGGAAATATTGAAAAAACAAATATGGCAATTTTTGAATCAACAGAAAGTGCAGTTAATCTTTGCATTAAACTTTTAGGAACGATGTGCTTTTGGAGTGGAATTATGAAAATTGCAGAAAAAACAAGTATAGTAAATAAATTAAAAAAATTTCTAGCTCCTGTTTTAAAAGTTTTATTTCCAAAATTAAAAAAAGACGAAAAAGCATATGCGGAAATCTCAATGAATATGGTTGCCAATATAATGGGGCTTCGGAAATGCTGCGACTCCGATGGGGTTAAAGGCTATGCAATCACTGCAGGAAAAAAATAAAGATAGAAAAAGTTTGAGTAATGAAATGTGTATTTTTATAGTGCTAAATACAGCCTCTATACAGATTATTCCAACAACAGTAATTGCAATAAGGAATTCACTTGGATCTAATGCTCCAACTGCAATAATGTTTCCGGTTTGGATTGCTACTATTTTTGCAGCAGTAGCAGCTATACTATCGGCAAAATTAATAATAAAAAGAAGGTAATTATGAATTTTATTAATTTTTTTTCAAATTCAATTATTCCAATTATTATTTTTTTAATTATTATTTATGGATTAAAAGAAGGAATTAAGATATTTGATGTTTTTATAGATGGAGCAAAAGATGGAATGAATATTGTACTAGCATTATTCCCAACTCTAATTGGTTTGTTTGTGGCAATAGGAGCCTTAAGAAGCTCTGGACTTATTGATGGATTAATAAATATTTTGTCACCGATTTTTAATTTTCTGAATATTCCAAAAGCAATATTACCTCTTGCACTTCTAAGACCAATTTCTCGGTAGTGCATCAATTGCGATTGGTACAGATATTATGACTCAGTATGGGGTTGATAGTAAAATTGGGATGATGGTTTCAACAATAATGGGTTCAACTGAAACAACTTTATATACTATTGCAATATATACAAGCGTGGTAAAAATAAAAAAAACAAGAGGAATTTTAATTGCAGCATTAATTGGAGATGTTGTTCGGAATGTTGGTTTCTGTCACAATATGTCGAATGATGCTGTAAAGAGTATTTTTATGTATTATTATGTCGAATTTTGTCGGAAAAAAATTATTGACAAACCGCTTATTCTGTAGTATTATATTAACATAAAATATTTTTTCAAAATCAAAGTGATTTTATTAATTATTTTTCTTTCTGTATTTTTTAATCAGAAAATTATATTTTAATAAATTAAATCTGAAAAAATCCAATTTTAATTTTTAACAAATTAGTTTTTAATCTTGTAAAAATTAGTTAATATTTGTAGCTGTCCTAAATTATAATAACTAATTTTTACAAAAAAATAAATCTCCCTATTTTATCTACCTAATATCTTATTTTTAATCTTAGGAATTAAATTTCAAATCTATTTTTATTTTTTTCTTAAGAGAGTCACCTTAGCTATTACTAAATTTTATTCTCTAAGGTGACTCTATAATTAACTAATTTGAAATATGGTACTAGGTAAATCCCTAGGGGCAACATCTAATGAAATACAATTTTCAGGATAATTTTGCTTTTGTAATTCTTCCTGAACAGTTTTATATGCAAGTTCTGGGAAATTGTTTTCTTTACTTAAATGTATAAGTAAGGCATTTTTTAATCCATTATCTATTAAATGAGCAATAGTTTTACCTGTAATACAATTTTCAAGGTGACCATTTGGCCCAGAAATACGCTTTTTAAGTAAATAAGGATATGATGAATATTGTAGTACATTAGAATCATAATTAGCTTCTAACATAACAAAACAGCTATTTTCAAGATTTTTGATAATTTTGTTTGAAATATGCCCTAAATCTGTGGCAATACTAATTTTTCGATCATCCTTATATATACAGAATCCGCAAGGATTTGCGGCATCATGAGGAGTTGAAAATGGGTGTATTTTTAAATCTTGTAGCATAAAATTGGTATCATTAATAAAGTAATTTACTTTAGCATTTTCAAATTTTTTATTAGTAGGTAACAAGGCTGTCCAAGTTTCTTTATTTATAAATATAGGTATATTATATTTTGTAGATAAGCAAGCAAGACATTTTGTGTGGTCAATGTGTTCATGTGTAATTAGTATTCCACTGATATCAGAAGGGGATACCGTCAGAGTTGCTAGAGCATCTTCAATTTTTTTACAACTGACACCACAATCAATTAAAATCTTTGTTTTTTCAGTTTGAACAAAGAAACTATTTCCTGTACTTCCGCTATATAAACTGCAACATTTTAACATAATTAATCCTTTCTAGTTATAAACAATTCGTTTTATATCTGCACCAAGTTTAGAAAATTTTTTTTCAATACACTCATAGCCTCTATCGATGTGTTTTAAATTGAAAATTTCAGTTGTTCCATTAGCTGCAATTCCAGCAATAACTAGTGCAGCACCTGCTCTTAAATCAGTTGCATAAACTGGGGCTCCATTTAAAAAAGGAACTCCTTCAAATATTGCAGATTTTCCTTGAGCAGTGATTTTGGCCCCCATTTTATTTAATTCAGCAGTATATTGAAAGCGAGAGTCCCAGATGGATTCATTGATTATGCTAGTTCCATTTGCAAGTGATAAAACAACACCCATTTGAGGTTGTAAATCAGTTGGAAAACCAGGGTAAGGTAATGTTTTTATTACAGTTTTATTAGGCCTTTTGGTTGACCAAACATGTATTGTATCTCCATATGATTCAACATTTCCTCCAATTTCTAAAATTTTTGAAGTTAATGAATCTAAATGTTCAGGAATGCAATTTTTAATAATTATATCACCCTTTGTAGCAATAGCTGCAAGCATAAAAGTACCTGCTTCTATTTGATCTGGTACAATTGAATATGTAACATTATTTTTTAAGGTTTTTACACCATTAACTTTTATTAAGTCAGTACCGGCTCCACGAATATCAGCTCCAAGAGTGTTTAGAAAATTTGCTACATCAACCACATGTGGTTCTTTTGCAGCATTATCAATTGTTGTTGTACCATCAGCTAAAACACTGGCAAGCAAAACATTAATTGTGGCACCAACAGATACAACATCCATATAGATATTTGTTCCTATTAGTTTATTTGCTTTTACATGAATTTTTCCTTGTGCTAAATTTGATGTAGCACCAAGAGCTTCAAATCCCTTAATATGTTGGTCAATAGGTCGAGCTCCTAGGTTACAACCACCAGGAAGGCCAACTTCAATTTCCCTAAGTCTTCCAAGCATAGAACCAATAAGATAATAAGAGGCTCTAAACTTGCTTGTTAAGTCAAGTGGGGCATGTGTTCTTGTAATATCTCTATTATCAATTTTTAGACTATTTGGACCAATCCATTCTAGTTTTGAACCTAGTTCTTCAAGAATTGTACAAGATAATCTAACATCTATTATATTTGGAACATTATGCAATGTACAAATACCATTACAAAGCAATGTTGCAGGTAGAATAGCAATTGCAGAATTTTTTGCTCCAAGTACTGATACTTCACCTTTTAGAGAAGTACCACCATTTATAACTAATTTTTCCATATGTATTCAATCCCTTCTATTTTTTCGCAATATAGAAAAAAGAGTGTATTAACACTCTATAATCTACATAAATATACCACTTATAGTGAAATTTTGCAATACTTCAACTATTTTAAATTTAACTTTTACATTTGTACTTTCTTGTGAAATTAGCTTATATTCTTCTTGGGATAAATTTTCCTGCATTTTCAATTTCGATTCATCAGGAACAATACCGGATGTTACATCAACAAAGCAAAGAGGAGGAAACATTACACACCACCAATTTTGACCTTTAGCTTCACCAATTTCAACTTTTAAAGCATCATAAAAACCAGGGGGAAAGGTTATATCTCCATAAGTTTTTTTTGGAAAAACAAAATTTCCAACTTCAACATTTACAGAATAATCATATCCTTCTTTTCTTACAGTGTTAATGGCAATAGATTGAATTTCAGAAATATTACTTTTAGCTATTTGCAAAACTTCTTCTTTAGAAGTTGCAGATGAAGAAATTTCATTCATATAATCAATTATACTATCTCTTACAATGTATTTTAAATTTTGATCAGCAGGAGAATCGCTATTTGCAATTACATGTAACCTAAATACGCTATCAGATATATCTGAACAAACCGCATTAGAATAGTAAAATGCTGAAACAAAAGTATATAAAATTAATAATATTAATAGTATAAAAAATCTTTTAAATTTAAAATTACTAAATATATTTTTAACAATATTCATTATAAACCTCCAAATGAAAAAATATATAAATTTGTAAAAAAATATCTTTAAATTAATTATTAACCATATAAAAAAATATATACATAAATAGGCAAAAAAAGCTATTCGAAAATCCTCTAATGTCCAAAATCCGTAGAGTTTGTCGAATTTCGGCATACGATTTTTATTGACATTAGTATAAATAAATGGTAAAATTTACCAGTAGAAAAACATAGGGAGGAACATTTTATGAGAAAAACATGTAGTGCACAAAAAGTGTGTAGTTTTTATGTAAGCAATATACATTTTGCAACAATGATTTTGCCATTTGTAAATAAACAAGTGGAAGAAAAAACAGAAATAATAACATTTTTTGAAAATAATTTTACTACAAACATAGAATTAGTTCTATCAAAAATTACAGCTCAAGAAGATTGTAAAAAGAAATTATTAGAAATAAATTGGAAGGACACGAATGTAAATAAATATTCATTAGTAGAAAAAACTTTAAAAAATCAAATTAAAAAACAAAATAAAACAATAATAATAATAAATGGAACAGAAAATTATATAAATATAATAAATGAATTAATAGAAAAATATTTAGAAAAAAATAATAAAAAAATCGCAACTGAAAATATTAAAATAATGGATTTTTATGAGGTGCGGGAGTTTCAACGATAACATCAAAGAAATATTAGATAACCACCAATCTATTTTTAATACTGCAGGAGAACATAACATCGAAGATGTCTTTGAGGGATATAAAAAAAGTGAAGAAGCAATGAAAGCCTAAAAAAACACTAATATGTATATTTAGTATATATTCCTCTTGACTAATCCCTCATTTTGATATATATTATCATATATCAAAAAGGAGGGATTTTTTTGGATAAATTAGAACAAGCAAAGGAAATTTTAAAAAAAGTTCATCAGGAACATTTACTCGGAGCTTATGAGAATTTAAACGAGAAAGAAAAAGAAGAATTATTAGACCAAATTTTAGAAACAAACTTTGATTTATTAAGTAATTTATTTAAAAATATTGAAAAACCACAAGAAAATCATGATGAAATTACGCCTATTGATTTTTGTGATAAATCAAAATTAACACAAGAAGAGCTGGAAGCATTAAGAGGTGTTGGAGAGAGTATTATTAGAAAAAACGGATTTGCCGTAGTTACAATGGCTGGTGGACAAGGAACAAGGTTAGGTCATGATGGACCTAAAGGAACATTTGTGTTAAACCTAAATCCAGCAAAATCCTTATTCGAGATATTCTGTGATAAATTGAAAGTAATAAAAGAAAAATATAATATAATTATTCCATGGTATATAATGACAAGTAAAGAAAACAACTCAGCAACAATAGAGTTTTTTGAAAAAAATAACTATTTTGGTTATCCAAAAAATGATATAAAATTCTTTATTCAAAGCCAAATACCAATGATAGATAAACAAGGCAAAATTATAAGAACTGAAAAAGGGCTTATTAAACAAGCTGCAAATGGCCATGGAGGCATTTTTGAAGCAATGTTTAAGAATAACATTGTTGATGACATGAAAAAAAGAAATGTCGAATGGGTATTTATAGGTCCAGTTGATAATCCATTAGTTCAAATGGTAGATGAAGTGGCAATTGGATATGGAGTAACAAAAAATGTTTTGGCAGTTGGAAAATCAATTGTAAAATCAAGTCCAGAGGAAAAAGTTGGAGTATTCTGCAAAAGAAGTGGAAGACCAAGTGTTGTGGAATATACTGAAATTAGCAAAGAAATGTCAGAAGAAAGAAATAAAGATGGAGAGCTAGTTTTTGGCGAATCACATATTAATTGTAATTTATTCAACATGAAAGCAATAGAAAAAATTGGAGCAGATGAGTTACCATATCATACTGCATTTAAAAAAGCAACATATATGGATGAAAATGGTGAGATTATAGAAGGAAAAGAACCAAACTGCTATAAATTTGAAACATTTATATTTGATAGCTTTGAAAAACTAGAAAATATGGAAATTTTAAGAGGAAAAAGAGAAGATGAATTTGCACCTGTAAAAAATAAAAATGGTGAAGATAGTCCAGAAACAGCAATAAAATTATTTAATGAATATAATAAAAAAATAGGGGGATAAAATGGAAAAATATCAAGAAAAATATGAAGAATGGGTAAATAATCCAGTGTTTGATGAAGAAACAAAAAAAGAATTATTAAAAATGAAGGATAATGAAATAGAAAAAAAAGATAGTTTCTATAAAGACTTAGAATTTGGAACAGCTGGATTAAGAGGAATTGTTGGAGCAGGAACAAATAGAATGAATAAATACACAGTGGGAAAGGCATCACAAGGTTTAGCTGAATATATTGTATCTAAGGGTGGCCAAGATAAAGGTGTTGCCATAGCTTATGATTCTCGCCACAAATCTACGGAATTTAGCGAACTAGCCGCATTAATACTTAATGCAAATGGTGTAAAAACTTATATATTTGAATCATTAAGACCAACTCCTGAATTATCATTTGCCGTAAGGAAATTAGGTTGTATATCAGGAATAGTGGTAACAGCAAGCCATAATCCACCAAAATATAACGGATATAAAGTATATTGGGAAGATGGAGCTCAAATAACAGAGCCAATAGATGCAGAAATAATTGCAAAAGTAAATGGAATTACAGATTTTTCAAAAATAAAAACAATATCAAAAGAAGAAGCAATAGCAAAAGGTTTATACAATGTCATCAGCCCAGATTTTGATGAATTATATCTAACTGAGTTAAAGAAAAATACATTAAATCCGGAAGACATCAAAAAAGCTGCTGAAAGCCTAAAAATTGTTTATACTCCACTACATGGAACTGGTGGAAGACTAGTTAAAAAACTATTTAACGAATTAGGATATAAAAATGTTCACATAGTAAAAGAACAAGAAATGCCAGATGGAAACTTCCCAACTGTAAGTTATCCAAACCCAGAAGATCCAAAAGCATTTGAATATGCTTTGAATTTGGCAAAAGAAGTTGATGCTGACATAGTATTAGCAAACGACCCAGATGCAGATAGAATAGGACTTCATATAAAAGACAGTAAAACAGGAAAATACATATTATTCAATGGAAATATGATAGGATTAACAATTGCAGAATATCTAATCTCACAAAAGAAAGAAAAAGGAATATTACCTAAAAATCCAGCATTAATTAAAACAATAGTATCATCAAATATGACAGATAGAATCTGTGAATACTACGGAGTAGAGCTATTCCTAGCTTTAACAGGATTTAAAAATATTGCAGCAAGAATAAGACAATTCGAACAAAATAATAGCCATAATTGTATAATGGGATTTGAAGAAAGCTATGGTTGTTTAATTGGAACACATGCAAGAGATAAAGATGGTATTATAGCTGTAATGCTTCTTTGTGAAATAGCAGCATATTATAAAAATAGAGGAATGACATTATGGGATGCAATTCAAAAAATGTATGAAAAATATGGATACTATAGAGAAGGACAAATACCAGTTGTATTAGAAGGAGCAGCAGGTGCTGAGAAAATACAAGAAATGATGAGAACAATGAGAAACAATCCACCAGAAAATATAGGAAAATATAAAGTTCTTAAAATAATGGATTGCAATGCAGGAATAGAAAAAGATTTACTAACAGGTACAGAAACAAAATTAGATTTACCAAAATCAAATGTTTTAAGATACACACTAGAAAACGATTGTTGGTGTGCCGTAAGACCATCAGGAACAGAACCAAAAATTAAATTCTATATGGGAGTTCGTGGTGATAGTTTAGAAAATGCAGAAAAAGATTTAATGGATTTAACTGAAGCAATGAAAGCATATACGAAATAAAAAATGGCCAAGAGCTACATTGCTCTTGGCTTATTCTTATTTTTCCCATCCCTTAATATTACTTCTCTTAATGGCACCATAAATATTTGTTTTTACATTCGGAATATCTTTTTGTAATGAATAAATTAAATTTTTCATATCTTCTCTTTTGGAAACTCCATCCATAGGGCAACATTTAGGCATTACTTCAATCCCCTGTTTTTTTACAAATGTTTTAATAGATTTTTCAGGAGCATATATTAATGGTCTAATTAGTGTAATACCAGACCTATCCATATAGCTTTTTGGAGCAAATGTGCCAATTGAACCACCATATAATAAATTCAAAAAAAATGTTTCTAAAACATCATCTTCATTATGCCCTAAAGCAATTTTATTGCAACCCTCACGAATTGCTACACTATTTAAAATTCCCCTTCTTAAATTAGCACATAATGAACATGGATTTTTTTCGTTTCTAATATCAAAAACGATTTCTTTAATGTGAGTTTTTTCCTCGACAAATTGAACACCTATTTTTTCACAAGTATTTTTTAAAAAATCACTGTTAAAAAAATCAAAACCAGGATTAATACTAATAGCAATAACATCAAATTTCTTTTCATAAAATCTTTGTAGAGCTTTAAGCCCAATAAGTAAAGTAATTGAATCTTTACCACCAGATAAACCTACCGCAATTTTATCTCCATCTTCTATCATATTATAATCGTCAACAGCTTTTCTAATATAGCTTAACATTCTTTGCATAAAAATCCCTCTTTCTTTTCTAATATACAACTTTTCTTAATGTTTGTAAATAAATTTTTTTCAAAAAAACCAAGAAACTATTTAAAAATCATAAAAAATGGTATAAAATAGTAACATAAAAAAATAAAATAAATATATTAATTTAGGGAGATTTATTATGAAAAATAAAAATATACCTGTGGATAAAATAGTGGAAATATGCGAAAATGCAGCAATATCAATAGGTACATCATCCACAGTAAAAACATTTTGTAGTGATACAAGAAAAATGAAAAAAGATGATTTATTTATTTCTTTTAAAAGTGAAGTAAATAATAATCAAATACAATACATAGAAGAAGCATTGGAAAAAGGTGCAATGGGTGTAATTACTGATTGTGAAATTCCAGAAAAAATAATAAAAAAATATTCAGAAAAATTATTAATAAAAGTTCAGGATGTAATAAAAACAATACAAAAAATTGCAGAATATAAAAGAAGTTTGTACGATATTCCGGTTGTAGCAATCACAGGAAGTGTTGGAAAAACAAGTACTAAGGAAATGGTTGCCAGTGTTTTAGAACAAAAATATAATGTTTCAAAAACACAAGGAAACTATAATAACCATATAGGAGTTCCACTTACAATTTTAAGCTGGGATGAAAACACTGAAGCCGCAGTAGTTGAAATGGGAATGAACCATTTTGGGGAATTAAAAAAATTAACAAATATTGCAAAACCAACAATAGCAGTAATTACAAATATAGGAACAGCTCATATAGGATTACTAGGTTCAAGAGAAAACATATTAAAAGCAAAATTAGAAATTTTAGAAGGATTAAGTGAAACTGGCACAGTAGTTATCAATAATGATAATGATTTATTACATAATTGTGATTTAAAAAAATACAAAAAAATAACTTATGGAATAAAAAATATTAGTGATTTTATGGCCTATAATATAAGCCAAAGAGAATTAAATTCAGAATTTCAAATAAAATTAGAAAATAAAGAATATACAGTATTTGTACCAATTGCAGGAGAGCATTTTATCTACAATAGTTTGTGCAGTATTGCCATAGGAAAAATACTCGATATTGAAAATAAAAAAATATTAGCAGGAATTAAAAAATTCGAAATCACTGGAAATAGAAATAAAATAAATCAAATAAATAATTTAAAAATAATAAATGATTATTATAATGCAAGTTATGACTCAATGAAAGCAAGTTTAGAAGTTCTATCACATATTGATGCTAAAAGAAAAATAGCAATATTAGGAGATATGTTAGAACTTGGTAAATATTCAGAAACGTTACATAGAAAAGTTGGAGAAGAGGTTGCAAAAAATAAAATAGATGTGTTACTTACTGTAGGTACTCTTTCAAAAGATATTGCTAAAGAAGCTAGAGCGCTAGGAACTAAAGAAGTATATGAATTTGATACAAATGAGGAGTGCATTAGAAAAATTGCCAACATTGTCAAAAAGGAAGATGCTGTTTTGTTAAAAGCATCAAATCGAATGAATTTTGCAGCAATTGCAAAAGTTTTAGAAGGAGAAAAATTATGGGAAAAATAAAATTAGGTGTAATTTTTGGTGGAACTTCAACAGAACATGAAGTATCTATAGTATCAGGTACATCTGTAATAAAAAATCTAAATAAAGAAAAATATGAAATATATCCTATTTATATTAATAAAAATGGAGAATGGTTTAAATATACATATCAAAATCAAGAATTTAGAGTTGGAGATGAAATAATAGGAAAAGAAAAAATAGATAATATTTGTGAATATCTAAAAAAATTAGATATAGTATTTCCAGTTTTACATGGCTTAGGAGGGGAAGATGGCACAATTCAAGGATTACTTGAATTATTAAAAATACCTTATGTTGGAACAAGAGTATTAGGCTCAAGTATTTGTATGGATAAAGCATACACAAAGCTAATCTTTGAAAAAGCCGAAATTCCACAAGCAGAGTATGTATATATAAGAAAAAATGTAGATGATTATATTTTTATAGAAAAAGATTTTACAGAAGAAAAATGTGATATTTATGAATTAATTCAAAAAATAACAGAAAAAATAGAATTTCCAATGTTTATAAAACCATCAAATTCAGGTTCATCAGTAGGTATAAATAGGGCAAATAACGCTTTAGAACTTGCAAAAGCAATAGAATATGCAAGCAATTATGATAATAAAATATTAATTGAAGAGAAAATAAATGGAAGAGAAATTGAATGTGCAGTACTAGGAAATGAGGAAGTAGAAGCATCTTGCTTAGGAGAAATATTAGCAGCAGAGGAATTTTATACATTTAGTGCAAAATATCAAAATCAAGAATCAAAAACAGTAATGCCAGCAAATTTGCCAGAAAATTTAAGTGATGAAGTTAGAAAATTAGCTAAAAAAGCATATAAAGCAGCAGATTGTAAAGGCTTATCTAGAGTGGATTTTTTTGTGGATGATAAAAATAATAAAATATATATTAATGAAATAAACACCATGCCAGGATTTACTCAAATAAGTATGTACCCTAAATTATGGGAAAAATCTGGAATAAAATATACAGAATTATTAGATAAATTAATCAGTTTAGCATATTAGAAAGGAAAATAAAATGGAATTAAAACAATTAATAGAAAATGTGAAAAAAAGATTATCTGAAAAGAGATTTTACCACAGCTACTGCGTAATGGAACGCGCGGTAGAAATTGCAAAAAAAATGGGATATGATGAACAAATTGCGGCCAAAGTTGGAATTGCTCATGATATTGCAAAAGAAATCCCAAATGAAGAAAAACTAAAATATGTTGAAAAAAATAATATAAAAATTGATGAAATTGAAAGAGAAAACCTAGGATTATTGCATGCGAAAATTGGACAAGATATAGCAATAAAAGAATTAGGATTTACAAAGGAAATGGCCCAAGCAATTAGAGCTCATACAACAGGTATAGAAAACATGAGTATGCTTGATAAAATTTTATTTATAGCAGATAGAACAAGCAAAGAACGTGGGTTTTCAGACATAGAATATTTAAATCAATTATTGGATGATAATATAGATAAAGCAGTATTATATATTATTGATAAAAAAATAATATTACAAATAGAAAAAAAAGCAAGTATGCACCCAGATAGTATTATAGCCAGAAATTGGCTAATAAAAAATGGAAATATATAAATTCAAATAAAATAGCAAAAATAGGAAAAAATAGAAAAGAGGAGAAAAAATGAGATTTTTACATGTTGCAGATATGCACTTCGACAGTCCATTTTCATTATTAAGTACACAAGAAAATTTTGGAGACCAAAGAAGATTAGATCAAAGAAGAGTATTTAAAAAAATAATAGAAAAAATAAAAAACGAGAAAATAAAATATTTATTTATAGCAGGAGATTTATATGAACATCAATATGTAAGACAAACAACAATAGAATTCATAAACAATTTATTTAAAGAAATACCAGAAACAAAAATATTTATAGCACCAGGAAATCATGATCCAATTTTAAAAAATTCATATTATAATAATTTTAATTGGAACGAAAATGTATATATATTTAATTCTGAGATAACAAAATATGAATTTGAAGAAGTAGACATATATGGATATGGATTTGATGATTTTTATTTAAATAATTCAAAAATAAATGAAATAAAAATAGAAAATAAAAACAAATTAAATATATTAATAACACATGGGGACTTAAATGCAAGTAACAATTCTGAATTACAGTACAACCCTATAAACGAACAACAAATAAATGCACTTGGATTTGACTATGTGGCACTTGGACATATCCATAAAAAGGGAATATTTGGAAATATTGCATATCCAGGTTCAACAATTTCATTTGGCTTTGATGAACAAGGTAAACATGGAATGTATTGTGTTACATTAGAAAAAAATAAATTAGAAATTAATTTCGAAAAAATGGATGAAAAAGAATTTGCAGAAAATTACCTAAATATTTCTGAAATATTTTCAGAAGAAGAATTAATTGAAAAATTAAATTTAATTAATTTAGATGAAAATAAATATTATAAAATAATATTAGAGGGAAATAAAAATTTTGAAATAAATACAAATAAATTATTAAAAAATATTTTAAATAAAAATATTTTAAAAATAAAAGACACATCAAAAATAAAAATTGATTTTGAAAAAATAAAAAAAGAAAATAATTTAAAAAGCTATTTCTTACAAGAAATAGAAAAAATAAAAAAAGAAAATAATTATACAGAGGAAGAAATTGAAAAGGCAATTGAAATAGGATTGCAATCAATTTAAAATGAGGTGATAATTTGAAAATAAATAATTTAAAAATAAATGGATTTGGAAAACTGGAAAATAAAGAAATAAAATTAAATAGTAATATTAATTTAATTTATGGAGAAAATGAAGCAGGAAAAACTACTTTACTAAAATTTATTTCAGGAATATTTTTTGGAGTTTCAAAAAATAAAAATAAAAAAGAATTTTCTGATTTAGAAAGATATAAACCATGGCAAGAAAAAGAATTTTCTGGAAAAATAAATTATAATTTAGATAATAATGAAAATTATGAAGTGTTTAGAGATTTTAATAAAAAAAATCCAAAAATATTCAAAAATGGAGAGGATATTTCTAAAGATTTTAACATAGATAAAACAAAAGGCAGTGAATTCTTTTATGAACAAACAGGAATTGATGAACCAACCTTTTTGTCAACTTCTGTAGCAGAACAAAAAGAAGTTGTATTAGATAATAATGACCAAAATTTTCTAGTGCAAAAAATTGCCAATATGATATCAACAGGAGAAGAAAACGTATCATACAAAAAGACAATTAAAACCCTAAGCAAAAATCAACTAGAAGAGGTAGGAAGCCTAAGAACCGTAGGTAGACCATTAAACGTTATTAACGACAAGATCGAAGAATTAGAACAAAAACAAAGAAACATAGGTAATAGTGATGAGCAAAAAAACATTTTGGAAAAAAGACAACAAATCATCAATAGTCAGATAGATGAAAAAGAAACACAACTTAAGCTAGTCAAAAAGGTTATGCAAAGAAATACAAATCTAAATGTTCAAGATGAGAAAATAAAAATTAATAATGAAATGTTAGAAAATGAAAAAATCAAAATAAATAATGTAAAAAATAAAATTAATTCTGAAAAAATAGAAAAAAATAAAAATAATTATTGGATTTTTTTAGTATTTTTTATAATATTAATTTTAATTAATTTATTTTTATTTATTTTTAAAATAAATAATCTAATTAAAATAATTTTTGGTTTAATTAGTATAATTATTTTTGGAATATTTTTCTCTAAAAAAATAAAAAATGAAAAAATAAATAAAATAAAAAAAGAAAATGAAAAAAAATATTTATTAGAAATAAAAACTGCAGAAGAAAATATAGAAAAAATACAAAAAAATATAAACGAATTAAATTCAGAAAAAAATAATAAAATAAATTCAGAAAATTTAGATTTAAAGAATGAATTTAAAAATAAAATAGATGAAGATGAAATTAATTACTTATTATATGAGGAAAATAGTAAATTGCTAAATATAGAACAAGAACTTGAGAATGGAATTTCAAGTTTAAAACTACAGTTACATACAAATGAAATTGATTATAATAATATTCTAAAAAAATCAGAAGAAAAGGCTAAAATTCAAGAAAAACTGCAAAATTCTTTAGAAGAAAAAAGGAAAATTTTAGGAATTGATAAGGCAATAAATATAGCAAAAGAAGCAATGGAGAGAGCCTATGAAAGAATGAAAAATGAAATAACACCTAAGTTTACAAATAATCTATCAGAAATCGCAAAAAAAATTTCTTCTAATAAATATAATAGAGTTAAATTTATAGATGGAGAAGGTTTGGTAGTTGAACTAGAAAATGGAGATTATATAAATAGTAATAAATTGAGCATAGGCACAATAGATCAATTATATTTATCTCTAAGATTATCTGCATTGCAAGAAGTAACACAAGAAAAAATGCCAATAATCCTAGATGAAGCTTTTGCTTATTATGATAATAAAAGATTAGAAAATATATTGAAATACATAAACGAAGAATTTAAAGAAAATCAAATAATTATATTTACATGTTCAAATAGAGAAAAAGAAATAATGGAAAAAAATGGAATCGCTTTTAATTATGTTCAAATATAATAAAACATAGCTAAAGTATTAATACCAATATATGTAATTAAATTACCCCCAATTGTTGACAATTGGGGGGATTTTAGTGTATAATAATTATGTAAGTTGTACATAAGAAAAACAGCATAAATTATTGTAAGAGAGGTGCTAATAGATGGAAAGTTTTGAGGGGAAACATTTTAGTATTACTGACCCAGAAAATGTTAGAACAGTAGTATATGAAGTTAGTAAAACAGAAAAGGAATTTGAAAAGAATTCTCCAAAGTTTACAATTCAAAGATTAGACAGTACAGAAGAATATGTTGGAGAAAAAATCAGAAAAACTTTTTACATAGATAAACCAAAGCCAGAAGGGAATAGATTAGCTATATTTTCATTTGGCCAAGATAAAGTTGTTATAAATAATGGTGTGTTAGATGGAGACAAAGTTATTATTGAAAAAGCTCCACTTCCATTTAACTTTAAAAAATACTATGAAGAGCAAGACACAGAAGTTAAAGATTTCACATATACACCTAATTTAAAAAGGCCTATAACAATTATAGATTTAGACACTATAGAAGAAGTTAAACCACTTTTATACTTCGATGAAACAACAAATGAAGTTAAAGGAAAATGTAAATTAAAAGCACATAAGAATTATTTCGCTTTTGAAATAAGACAAGGCGATGATGATGATTATATCTTAGTGGGTGGTAGCCCAGTATTTAAAAAGTAAGGAGGTAGTTGATAATGGGAATTGAAGAATTTGATCCTATTTCTCAACCAAAAAGATTAAAAAGTGCTGCAAAGCTTAGAGCATTACCAGAAAATAAAAAACTAGTATTGGATGTAGTTACAACTGAGAAGGTAAAAGAAGTAGAAGAAGCAGAAAAATAAAAACCAAAGAATAGGTGATTTTTATGGGAGAAAAAATTCGTTTTGCATTGCAAAAATGCAAATCTGTGTTGATAATTGTTTTAATACTATGGGTTGTTTTATCCATAGTATTAATTGCGCCTGTGACTATAAGTTGGGTAGAGGCTGTAAATAATAATAATGGAGGATTTATTGATAATTTATTGGGAAGTGATTTGAGCAATGTCGGAGCAAATCTTAGTAAAGCTTTTTCTAAAGAATATAGAAGTTTTTATTTAAAAAATGAATTATATTTAGCTTTAGGACTTGGTTTTTGTGCAATTATAGGATTCATTAAGACTATGCCAAAACATGATTATGCCAGTATTGAGCATGGTTCAAGTGATTGGGCAAAAGGTGAGGAATATTCAATTTTGAGTAAAAATAAAGGAATTATACTTGCTGAAAAACATTACTTACCAGTTGATAAAAGAGGAAATGTGAATGTACTAGTAGTTGGACGGTTCAGGTTCTGGTAAATCAGCATCATATGTTATTCCAAATGCTTACCAACTTCTAGGTTCTTATGTTTTTACAGATCCTAAAGGAGAGCTTTATGATAAAACAGCGGGGTATTTAAGAGCACAGGGGTATGATATAAAAATATTGAACCTTGTAAATCCAAAGAATAGTGATGGATATAATCCACTAATGCACATTGAAAGTGAGATAGATGTTGATGTTATTGCAAACACAATAGTTAAAGGACAAAAGGTTGAAGGGGGAAATTCAGACCCTTATTGGGATGATATGGCAGAAATGCTATTAAAGGCATTGATATATTATTTATTAGCCACAAGACCTGAAGAAGAACAAAACCTAGCAAGTTGTGCAGAACTAGTAAGAGCTGCAAATAGCAATGGTGGAGGAAACCTACTTAGTGAGTTAATAAATCAACTACCTTATGATCATCCAGCAAGAATGTTCTACAAATCTATTGAAATAGCCCCAGAGAAAACTTATAGTTCAATTTTAAGTACATTACAATCAAAACTAGGTAAATTTGATTCAAAGGAAATTGCAGAACTAACATCAACAAATACAATAGATTTTGAAGAAATTGGACAAAAGAAAACAGCTGTATATGTTATATCATCAGATACACATGCAGCATACGACTTTTTGCTTACAATATTTTTCTCACAAATGATACAAAGACTATATGACTTTGCAGATAGAAGTGGAGGAGCACTTCCACAGCCTACATACTTTATATTAGATGAGTTTGCTAACATAGGTAAAATACCTGATTTTGATAAAAAAATATCAACATCAAGAAGTAGAAAAATATCATTTAGTGTTATTTTACAGAATTTGGACCAGCTAGAAGCAGTATATGATAAATCGCACGAAACGATTATTGGTAACTGTGATACAACAATTTTCCTAGGAAGTAACTCACAAAAAACTGTAGAATATTTTTCTAAAGAATTAGGAGAAAAAACAATATCACATGAAAGTTGGTCAGTAAATAAAGACAAAAATATGTGGAGACAAGGATTCAATAAATCAGACCAAATAATGGCAAGAGCACTTATGACACCAGATGAATTAAGACGATTAGATAATGATATGTGTATAATATTAGAAAAAGGTTTAAAACCAATTAAAGCTCCTAAATATTATTACTTTAAATATAACACAGTAAAATTAGTTGATAAATATGCTTGTAGCCATAATTCAGTACCACCAATTGATAGAGGAAAATGGAGAAAATATAATCCATATAACCCATATGTTGAAGAAAATGAAGAAAACATGAAAAAAGATACAAAAATTGAATCATTGGATGACTTATTTGAGGAAGAAACAACTACCAAGAAAGTTGAACCTAAAGTTACAGCTACTATGGAACAACAAGGTCGAGCAGAAAAAGCTAAACCAATTGAAACAGAAAAGAATAATGCATCATATGATATACAAAAAGAACTTGAAGCAAAATTTGATGAACTATTTGGAGCTTTTGATGATGATAACAATAATAATTAAAAAAATAACTCCCATAACTTGGGAGTTATTTTTTATGTAGGAATTTCAATATAAAAAGATGTACCTTTTCCGTTTCCTTGTTTCATACCTTATATTTCCATTAAAATGAGCTTTGATATTTGAATAAGACATAAACAATCCTAAACCAGTACCATTTTTACCTTTGGTTGTAGTCATTTCCTTAAATAACTTTTGCTTAACAATGTCAGGCAAGCCACCTGCAAAATCTTGAATTTTTAAAACCAGCAATGTTTTATCTTTATAAATATCCAAAATTATTTTTTCACCAGCTTTACCATTATATGCTTGAATTGCATTGGAAATTATATTATTTACAACTTGAACTAAACTGTTAATATTTCCCTTTACAGTCATATCACTTGGAACATCAATTGTTTCTTCAAGTTCAATTAGAGCATGGCTAAGTTCGTGTTTCATTAATATATTAACTTGTTTTATTAATTCATCAATAGTAAAGCTTGTAAAAGTTTTATTATCTGAAAAAGCTACTGCTTGGCCTTTTACAGTTGTAATAACATCAGACATATAAGCAAGGTGTGACTGTATTTTTTTTATCCATTCTTCCATATCATTTGCAATATCTTTATGGTCTTCTATGGTAACTTCTGGGTCATCAATTGAGGACCTATATTCATTAACTAAATCCAAAATTCCTTCTGCAGCACCAGATATAGACATTATAGGCGTTTTTAAATTGTGAGCAATGCCACCAATCATTTGACCAAGAGTCGCTAAACGTTCTCTTTCAATTAGAATTTCTTGGTTATTTTTTATGGTTTGTAAGTCGTTTTTATGCTCAGTAATATCATTAAGTAATATTAGAACCCCAATAAATTCATCTTTATTTTTGATACTGTTAATTTCAATTGTAAAATATTTTTTTAATTTTGCAAAATGTTTCTCAAAAACAACGGTATCATCACTTTTTCGAATTTTTGCGAATGCTTCCTGTAGTTTTTTAGTGTTAATTGAATAATTTTCAATAATTTGAAAAAAGTTTTTATTAATTAAATTTTCTCTGGTTTCTTCGAAAATATCTAATAATGGTTTATTACAATCAACAATTTCATAAGCATCATTTAAAACTATGTAACCATTAGACATTCTATCAGCAATTCTTTGAAAAGCAATTGGTGTAATATTTAAAAATCCAAATTTATAAATTGCTAAAGCACAGAATAATATTGCAAAAACGAAGCTAATAGGTGTTATATATATTGTCATAGGAATAATATTAAGTGAGCCTAAGCTATTTACTATTATAGGAATTAATGTACCTAAAATAATTAAAAGCGCTTGTTTTGAAAATATACCAGCATGTTTAACAGAGGCCTTAAGTAAATAGCAAAAACCTACAATAAATAGTAAATATGTGTAAGCTGTATGAACATAGAAATATGGCCCAAAAACAGTATTATCAATATTTGTTGAATATTGTTTGTAGAACAAATGATGATAATCATTTGTCCATAGTACCAATAACGAAATGATTGGTACTATGAATAATAATAAATAACTTTTCTTAAAAGATACTTTTGTTTTTGCAAATGTTAATCCAATAAAGAAAAATGCAACAGGTAAAAAACAGGTTCCAATATACACGAAATAATCAAAATAAATTGGATTAATATTAAGCATCTCGCTAAATAATATTTGGGCAATTAAACCAATGCAACAGATTAGCAAGCAAACTAATGTGTAAACAAAGGCATTTTTTATCTGAGCTTGGTGTTTATTACTTTTTATAAATAAACATAAATACAGAATAAGCAATGTAGTACAAATTAAACTAATTAAATATACCATAATATAAATCTCCTTATTTAATATAACCTATTGATTTTAAATAAATTATATATTTAGTAATATATTTTTCTCCAATTTTCGGCCACTTGAAGAATAATCCCTTTAAGAATTTATTAGTAAAATCATTTTGTAATTTTATATTTGAGTAATAGCTTAGCTTTTTGTCTTTATCAAAATCATTTATTATTCCAGAAATGCTATTTTTAGTTTCTGGGTTATTTGAAAACTCTTGAAGCTTTTTATTAAATTCATCAGCAGAAACAATACTCATATTAATTTTTAAATTATCAAATATTTTTTTCAATTCTTTAAAAGTAATATGGTTGTTATTGTATAAATGAAATATTGTGTATGGATTTTGATACATTGTAAGCTTCACAATCGCATCTGCACAAATATCAACAGGAGTGAATTCCATATAGTTGTTTAACAAATAATCTGGAATACATCCTAACTGCAAAAATGAGTTTACCCTATTTAAGAATGCGTTTTCAGATACATTTATCTGGAAAGCACCATCAGAGTAACGGTTGGTGATGTTTCCAAGACGTATAATTTTTGCATTTAATCCATTTTTAACAATATTTTCAAGTATTAATCTTTCAGCAATGAATTTTGTTTGTATATATACATTTGACACATCTTGCCCAATGTATAAATTCTTTTCAGAAAATGTAATTTTTGAAGATAAATCTGCAACTTGATATTTTTCAGTTTCAAAAATATTTCCTGAAACACTTAGAGTTGATAGGTGCATCAACTTGCAATTAAATTTACTACAAAAATCTATAATGTTTTGTGTTCCTGAAATATTTGTGTTATTAAATACATCAGAATTACCATAGTGTTTTACTATTGCAGCAGAGTTGATAACACAAGAAATATTTTTTCCAAGTTCTTCATAATACATATCTGTTAGCCCTAAATTTTTATCAGTAATATCACCTTCAACGGCGAAAATCCTTTTAAAAATATATTTATCATATTTTGGACCAAAGTAAAATCTTAAAATATCAAGCAATCTGGTTTGAGGGTCATTGTTATTTTTTGCACGAATTAGGCAATAAACATTGCACTTGGTGTGTTTCATTAAATTATCTAAAACATGGCTTCCGATATAACCAGTAGCACCAGTTAATAAAATATTTTTAACTTTATCTTTCTTAACAATTAAATTATTTTGCAGTGTATTATGCTTAATTAATTCATCAATTTTACTATAATCATAATCCTTTTCAACAACAGGCTCTGAAGATTTTGAAACATTTTCAGAGAGTTGTTTTATTGTTGGATATGTAAATATATCTTTATATGAAAGCTCTAATCCCTTGTTAAATGCTTCAATTTGCAATTTTATTGCAGATAAAGAGTCTCCACCGAGTTCAAAGAAATTATCATTAATTCCCACTTTTTCAAGGTTTAAAATGGTTTTAAAAATTTCAACAAGTTCACTTTGATATTTAGTATGAGGAGCTTCATAATTATTGTTTGTGCTATATTTAAGTTTTCTCAATGCTTTCATATCAACTTTTCCATTACTTGTAAGTTTAAATTTTTCAACTTGTACAAAAAAGCTTGGAATAAAGTATGAAGGTAGTTTTCTTTGAATGAATGCCTTTAAATCGCTTACATTTATTGCTTTTTCAGATGAGAAATATGCAACTATTCTTTTTGAATCATCTAATAAAACAACAACTTTTTCAATGTTAGGATATTGATATATACAAGCTTCAATTTCACCTAATTCAATTCTATGGCCATTTACCTTAACTTGAAAATCTTTCCTTCCAATAAAGCTAATTGTTCCATCTTCGTTCCATTTTGCTAAATCGCCAGTTTTATAGGCTCTTTTAATATTCAAGTTTGGAAGCTCAATAAATGCTTTATCATTAAGTTCTTTATTATTTAAGTATCCTTTTCCAACACCATCACCTGAGACATATATTTCTCCAGGAACATCAACAGGAACAGGGGATAAGTTCTTATTTAAAATAAAGATTTTATCATTATGCAAAGGTTTTCCAAGAGGAATAACCCTGTAATTTTTAATTATATGGTCATCCACAACACAAGCTGTTGCGCATACAGTAGTTTCAGTTGGACCATAACCATTTACAATTCTCATATTTGGCTTTAGAGCAATATATTTTCTAATAGTTGCTGTACCAATTGGTTCAACTCCTAGAAGTAGCTTATTTATTGGAATATAGGTATATGTTGAAAGAATACTGTAAACACTTTCTAGTATATTTGGTGGAATATACAAAAGTGTAATGTTATATTTTAGTATTGCTTTACAATATTTGAAAATATCATTAATGCTACTTTCCTCATAAATATATAGGGTTGCACCATTTAAAAGAGTAATGAAAAATTCCCAAACACTAACATCGAATGACATATTTGTTGATGATAAGCAATTATCAATTTCATCAATACCATTAAATAAATTTGTAAAAGAACTTACTAAATTTACTAAGTTTCTATGAGATATTCTAGCTCCCTTAGGATTTCCTGTAGAACCTGATGTATAAATTATGTACAATGAATCATTAGGAGTAAGTTCAATTTCAGGATTTTTGTGGCTATATTTATTGAAGTCAAAATTATCAATCAAAATAGCTTCTACAGAGTCATCATTAATTATATTTGTTTTGGTTGTTGTAAGAGCAATTTTTGCATTACAGTTCTTTAAAATGTAATCAACTCTTTCCTGAGGATAATCTGCTGCAACAGGTAAGTAAACTCCACCACACTTAATAATCGCAAACATTGAAATTATTAAGTTTAAGCTTTTGTTCATTACAACAGGAATGATGTCTCCTTTTTGAATACCTTTTTTCATTAAATAATTTGCTAAACTATTAGCTTTTTCATTGAGTTCTCTATATGTTAAATCTAAAGTTCCATCAACAACAGCGATATTGTTAGGCTCTTTTTCTACAAGTGCTTCAAATATTTCTTTTACATTGCTGTTTCTAGCATAGTCAAGGTGTGTGTTATTAAATTCTTTTAGTAATTTTTCTTTTTCTTTATCAGACATCATGTCAATATCAGAAATTTTAGTATTAACATTTTGGCAAACCTTTGCTAAAATATTTATATAATGATTACTTAAATCATTAATAAATGACCTGTTGAACAATTTGCTACAATATTCAAAATTCATTGATAATTTGCCATCTTCTGGTATTATTTCAAGTGAAAAATCAAATTTTGATATATTATTATCATTTGAATATATTTTGGCTTTAATTTCACCTAAACTAATATCAGTTTTTCCAGTGTTTTGATATGTAAATAATGTATCAAAAATTGGACTTCTGCTTACATCTCTCTTAATATTTAATTTACTTACTAACTCATCAAATGGATATGATTGATTTTTATAATTGTTCAAACATAATTCCTTAATGTTCATTAGAAAATCTTTGAAAGATTTTTCTGGTGTGATAGATGTTCTTATAGGCAAAGTATTTACAAACATACCAACAATATTTTGCACTGAAGGCAAATCTCTACCCACGATAGGTGAGCCAACTATTATATCTGTTTGCGCAGTATAGTTATATAATAAAACGAAATATGCTGCAAGAGTAAACATATAAGGAGTTACCCCAAGTTCTTTTGCTGTATTTTCAATTAGTAAAGATAAATCCTTATCAGCTTCAAAGTAATTTTTTCTACCAACAAATGATTGAATAGCAGGCCTTGAAAAGCTTGTAGGCATTTCTAAAACTGGGATATCATTACTAAACTGAGAAACCCAATAGTTTTCTGAATCTTTTAAACTGTCAGAAGCTAAAAGCTCTTTTTCAGTCCATGCAAAATCTTTATAACTATATTTTAAATCTGGTAAATCAGCATTGTTATACAATTTACAAAGCTCATCAATTAATATTTGCAAAGATGTACCATCACAAATAATGTGGTGTAAGTCAATGAGCAATAGTGCTTTATAGGTATTACTTCCAAGTACTTTAACAATTCTTGCTCGAATTAGCGGAGCTTTAGATAAGTCAAAAGGCCTTACAAAACTATTGTAATACTGTTTTACTTCTTTTTCAGAAATGAAGTTATAATCAATATCAATTTTAAAATCTATATTTTCTCTTATTTTTTGAACAAGGTTTCCATTATCCAAAACAAAATATGTTCTTAAAGATTCATGTCTTTTAATTAATGTTTTGAAGCTATTCTCCAAGCGCTCTATATCAGGCATCTCACTTAAAGTTAGTGCACCAGGCACATTGTATATAACAGAACTATCTCCAGCAACAATACTTGCATAATAAATTCTTTTTTGAGCTGATGAAACAGGGTAACTAGAGCCTTTTGGAGCATTTTGTAGTTGATGTACTGGTTTAGTAGTTACTTTTTCCAAAATAAGGTCTGATAAATCTGAGATTACAGGCTTTTCAAAAATATCTTTTACTGTAATTTCTACAGAGAATTTATCATAAATTTTTGCACATAAATTGATTGCAGTTAATGAGTCACCACCTAAATCAAAAAATGTATCTTTAATGCTAATATCTTGCACATTTATTAGTTCCTTTAGTAGCCCTACCAGTTCTTTATCAGTATTATTTCTTGGCATAACTACATCATGGTGTTTATTTTTTACTTTAGGCATAGGAAGTAGTTTCCTGTTTACTTTTCCATTAGGTGTATATGGAAATTCTTTAATTTCCATAAAGTACTGAGGAACCATGTATTTGGGCAAGCTTGCAGATATTCGTGTTCGCAAAGAATTTACATCAATTTCTGAATTAGATGTATAATAAGCACATAAAAACTCATGAGAATTCTCATCAACTTTTTTTGCAACAACACAATTTGTAATATTTTTATCATCTAAAATTTTATGTTCAATTTCTTCAAGTTCAATTCTTAAGCCTCTAATTTTTACTTGATTATCAACTCTTCCAAGGCATAAGAGTTCTCCGTCATTTCTAAAAGAGCCTAAATCACCAGTTTTGTACATTAAAGTTCCAGGAACAAATGGATTTTGAACAAAACTTTTTTGAGTTAAATTTGGATTATTTAAATAACCTTTACCTAAACCATCGCCTGCAATGTATATTTCACCAGGTGTACCAATTGGTACAAGATGTTTATTTGAATCTAAAAGGTAAATATAAGTATTGTCTAAAGGCTTACCAATTGTAATTACTTCATGGTTTGTAACATCTGTAAGGGTTGAAAATACTGTAGTTTCACTTGGACCATAGCCATTGTAAATGGTAGCACCAGAAATCTCTTTTAATTTATTTACAAGAGAAATTGGCAACTGTTCACCAGCAAGTGTTATAAAATTAAGGTTTTTAAGAGCTGGAATACTGTCTAAATTATTAACAAAAATCTGCATTCTAGCTGGTGTAGTTTGAATAATTGATACATCATTTTTGATCAACAATTCGTTTAATAATCTAGGAATATTTTGCTCATCTTCATTTGCAATAACAAGCTTTAAGCCATGTTGTAATGAAATTAATGTTTCAAAAATAAATATATCAAAACTTACAGTAGTAACAGATACAATAGTCCTATAAGTGTCCTCCTTTAAATATTTAATATAATGATTACAATAATTTGTTAAATTAGATAAAGCTCTGTGAGTTAGAACAACACCTTTTGGAAGTCCTGTTGACCCAGAAGTATAAATAATATATGAGCTGTCATCAGGCTTATTTATGTTTTCCAAAGCTTTTGTTGATTCTTTATAAACCTCTGAAGAATCAAGCTCTACATAGATTTTGTTTTCAAAATTTACTTTGTCTTGTAATCTATGAAAACTAAGTAAAAACTTAGCATTACTGTTCATAAGCATATATTCAATTCTATCTTGAGGATACTCTGGGTCGATTGGAATATATGTAGCACCTGATTTTAGAACAGCAAGAATAGAGATAATCATTTCAAAAGAACGATTAACCATAATTCCAATAATATCATTTCTTGTAACGCCTTTTTTACGCAGATAATTTGCAAGGCTGTTAGATTTTTCATCAAGTTCTTTATATGTCATTTCCTTGTTTTCAAAAACCAATGCAACTCTATCAGGAGTAAGTTTTGCTTGATTTTCAATTAACATTGAAATTGTTTTTGTTTCATCATATTTTGTTTTAGTAGAATTAAAATTTACAAGTAATTTTTGTTTTTCAATTTCAGAAACAAGTTCAAAGTCATTTATCGAAATCTCATTATTTAGTAAAACTTGATTAATCATATTCAATATTCTCTCATGAATATCCATTATGTCTTGAGATGTGTATTTTGCAATTTGATAATCATAAGCAATATTTATATTTCCGAGTATCATTCATGTCGTAAATGTGAATATCAATATTATCTGCAGTAAATTCAGCAGGTACCCAAGATATCTCAAAAGGGACACTAGAACTTTTGGCAGTGCTTCGAATATTTTGATATGAAATTAAAATATTATATAAATTAGGTATTGTATTATCTACATGCCTTAAATCTTCAAGTATTGATAAGTATGGATATTTTTGATGTTTGAAAATACTAAATAAATTTGTTCCTATATTTTTGGCCAAATCCTTAAATTTCATATTCTCAATAAGTGAAATTCTCAAGGGCACAGTACTTACAAACATACCAGATGTATGCTTATCCTTAACATTTAAACGATTCAGGATAGGAGTACCAATAGCAAAATCATCTAAATTTGACACTTTGCCAATATAACTGCTATATACAGCCATAAAAAAATTAAAAATAGAGCATTGATTATTTCTACAGAAGTTAGAAATTTCTTCAATTAATTCCTTAGGCATTGTGAATTGTTTGCGATTTGCTTTGAATTTTACACTTTCTCCATGAGGAGGATTAGTAGAAGGAATTGTAGCAATTTCTGGTATTGTTTTAAATGTATCTTGCCAAAAAGTTCTATCTTTAATGTATTTATCACTATTCATATATTCAATTTCTGAATCAATATGCTCTGCAAATGAAGGGTAAGATATGTTATCAATATTTTCATTTTTAAGTAACATTGAATATATTCTAATAATCTCAGAGCCACCTAAACCAGCACTCCAAGCATCAGAAATTAAGTGGTGCATATTAACAATGAAACCACCATGGTCATCTGGGAATTTTACCATTATAAATGTAAAAAGTAATGAATTTTGCACATCAAAAACAGTAGAAGCCACAGAATTTTCTAAAGCTTTTAAATCTTTTTCAGATGAAACTGAAATTAATTCTACAGAAAAAGGCTTATATTCTTCAAAATACTGCTGAACATTAGCACTTTGAGCAATAAACCTAAGCCTAAAACTATCACTTTTTTGAACAAAGATATTTATAGCCTTTTCCAATAAAGTAAAATCTACTTTATTTGGAACAATTACAGTACCAGTAATATTTTCAGCAGATGTTCCTTTCAAAAATTCTTCTGTGTACCAAATTGACTTTTGTGGATTTGTTAAATCATACATCTTACTTTGCATAATAACCACCTTTACGACATTATTTTCCATAAAATAGTATATCATTAAAAGGCAAACAAATCAACAAAAAATGTTTAAATCTTCTAAAAAAGGGGAAAAATAAAAGTGGAGGAAAGAGATGTATAGATATGAAAAAAGACCAAGTAAAATAAAAGGGTTTATATTAAGCATATTTCTTATGGGAATATCATCTGCATTAAGTATTTTTTTATATAGAATGTATCTAAATATTAATATAAATCAGACTCCTATAGTTCAGGAAAGCGAAGGAAAAGCTGTTAGATTATCAATAGATAATGAAGAAAAAAGCAATATTTCAGATACACTAGAAAGCACAACAAAATGTATAGTTGGCATATCAAAAATAAAAAATAAGAATGATTCTGTTTTAGAAACAAATGCGGCTCAAAATTTAAGTCTACGGAACAGGAACAATAATTTCCGAAAATGGTTTTATTATAACAAATTGGCATCTTTCAGGTAATAAATATAGTTCTTGTTATGTAACACTAGAAAACGGAAAAGTGTATAATGGGAACACTGTTTGGGCAGATAAAGACCTAGACTTAGCGATAGTAAAAATTAGTGCAAACGGCTTAAATTATCTAAAACTTGGAGATTCAGAGAATTTAAAACTCGGCCAAAGAGTGTATGCAATAGGAAATCCGATAGGGATAGAATTTCAAAGAACAGTTACATCAGGCATAATAAGTGGTTTGAATAGAACTTTAAAAATAGAGGAAAATGGAACTCAAAGCTATATGGAAGATTTAATTCAAACAGATGCTAGCATAAACCAAGGTAACAGTGGGGGACCATTAATTAATGAAACAGGGGAAGTAATTGGAATAAATTCAGTAAAAATAGAAACAGCAGAGGGCATAGGGTTTGCTGTTCCTATAAATATAATAAAACCAATAATAGAAAGTTATGCTAATAATGGAGAATTTGAAGAAGCATATTTAGGAATTTTTGCATATGACAAGGAAGTTGTACAATACTTAAAAAATGATATAGATTTTAATGAGGGAATTTATATTGTAAAAATATCAAAAGATGGACCAGTTGCTAAAACAAAAATAAAAATGGGTGACATTATAACAAAAATAGATGGAAATAACATTAATAAAATGAGTGAATTAAGATCATACATTTATAGGAAAAAACCGGGAGAGAAAATAACATTAACAATAAACAGGCAAGGGCAAGAATCAAGTCAAGAAATATATTTAGGAAAAAGGTAGACATAAATAACACAATATGGTATAATAACAATATCTTGATGTATTTATCCTCTTTTGCAGTTATATTTTTGCATCAAGAAAAAAAATATTTGGAGGAGAGAAAAATGACATTATCCCGCCGGTTGCATGAAATCACATGTACAAATGACCCGCTGAAGGTGAAAGCATTCGAAGAAGCTATTGCAAAGCATCCTGAGAAAAAACTTCTCACCGAATGTTTAAAAAGTGCACAGCTTGGCGAAAGCTTTATCAATTTCGGCAGAAACATTTGCCCTCCGGAATCGCTAAACCTTGAGGGATTCCATCTCGAACAGGATGAATGTTTCTTCAAGTACTGCTGGGATTAATTTCATGGAAGTCCCCTATCTCCCAAGAGGAGGTGGGGGATTTCTCTTTTATAATATAGCTGCTAACACCAAAATTCCCAAATTATCTTTATAAATCTCATCAAACTGCTCAATTGGCAGAGGATTTTCGCCAATTCCAGCTTCTATAGTAAACCCAGGTTTTCTAAATTGTTTCAAAAACCAATCTTTATATCCTGCAAAGCTTGAATTATATGGAACATCAGCTAATACATAGCCACTAACTTCAGCAAAAACATTTCCAATTTCTTCAGCTCTTTCATTGGCATAATTCTGGAATTGCCAATAAATTTCTTTACCTTGTGTATGGTAAGCAAGTATTAATTCAAAATTCTGTTCTAAAGTAAAATTATATAAATTCAAAGCCTCAGGCTCAGTTAAAGGACCAAATCCCACAAAATCTCTTGGCGCTGGAGTTGTAAAACCTTGGGCAAACTTTATTCTTCTAGCTTCTTCCCATCCAGCAGGAAACTGTAAATTCAAATCAACTCCATTAATATTAGCTTTCCAACCATCAGGGAAAGGAATGTCAGGGTAATTTCTTCCTATATCTCGTGCCTTTGCATATACTGAACTTCCGAACAGGATAATAACCGTTTACTAGGTTAACTCCATCAGGGTTACACATAGGTACAATAAAAATTGATGAACTCCTAAAAATATTTCTAGCACTAACATCAAAAATAGTCTTATTTTCAGTATAAGCTACACAAAAATCCTCAATAAATTTCATAAGAACATTAGTAGTAATAGATTCATTCGCATGAATTGAAGCCGAATAAAAAACTTTCTTTGGACCATTACCAATTTTAATATAAGGAACAGGATTCCCGAAGCACGCTAAATCCAATAATTTCAGACTGTAAAAAAGGGTATGTATAAAGTAGAGTTCTAATATTGCTATATAGAGTATTAGTAGTATAAAATTTATTTGTAGAAACAATAGCCATAATAATCACCTAGAATAATATATGCAGAAGAAAATATAATGGTAACAGAAATGAAAAGATAATAAATTATTGAAATAATCATAAAATAATGATAAAATAATGATAAATAAAAATAAGGAGGACTTTGATATGATTAATATACGACCAGTATCAGATTTAAGAAATAAATATCCAGAAATTGAAGAATTAGTTCTAAAGGAAGATGAAGCAGTTTACCTAACAAAAAATGGGTATGGCTCAATGGTTGTTTTAAGCCTAGAAAAATATGCTAAATTAATGGGTGATAAAGAATATGAGGAATATATTGAAAATGAATTAGATGAGGCAGACAGAGAAGCAGAAGATCCAAATACTAAATATTATTCTCATGAGGAATTTAAACAAATAGCTAGGAGGACACTAGATGGCGAAAAATAAACATACAATAAAATATACAGATACATTTATGAAACAATTCAATGATATTTTAAAGTATCTTATATATAAACTTCAAAATAAAATTGCAGCAGAGAATTTTTATAATGAAGTAATTGAGAAAATAGAGAAGAGAAGCGAGTACCCTGAAAGTTTTGAAAAATACAATTCCAAGAGAAAAAGAAAGAATACATATTATAGAATTTATGTGAAAAATTATACCATATTCTATACTGTAATAAATAACACAATGGAAGTTAGAAGAATTTTATGTAGTAGAAGAAATTTTGATAAATTAATATAAGTGATAACTATAATATTAAAATAGAATAATATATGCAGAAGAAAATATAATAGTAACAGGAAGGAAAAACTATGTCAAAAATAAAAATATATGCAAAATCTATTTTAATTCCAGTTATTATAGGAGGCGTAATTGGCCTAATTATTTCACGTTCCATAGACTATAATTCACTACAAAAACCACCATTATCACCCCCAAGCATATTGTTTCCAATAGTTTGGACAATTTTATATGTGCTAATGGGAATATCTTATGGAATACTAGACAGTAAGTCATTAATAGAACTAAAAACCAAAATAATCTATAGCTTACAGCTATTTGTAAATGCAACATGGTCATTAATTTTTTTTACATTAAAATGGCGACTATTTGCATTTATATGGATTATCATACTCGATGTACTAGTTATTGTAATGATAATAGATTTCTTTAAAAAGAACAAAACTGCCGGATTATTACAAATCCCATATTTATTATGGATAATATTTGCATCATACTTAAATCTAGGAGTTTATTTACTAAATAAATAGTTGATAAAATAAATGTTTTCATATTGAATATTATACAAAAATTTGGTAAAATAATAGAACAATAGGGGGAAGATATATGGAGAAATATATGTTGTCAAAGAGTAAAAAAATAATTATTTCAGCATTGTTGCTAGCTTTATTTATAGTATTAGATAGATTAATAACAATAAACACTCAAGTTTTAGCAATTAATTTAAGCTTGGTTCCAATTATGCTTGCAGGTATGATTTTGGGGTGGAAGCATGCGCTCTTAATAGGTGCTTTGCGGGGATTTTATTGGGGCGATTTTTTGGCCTTTTGGAGCGTATTTTCCTGGGTTCACAGTAAGTGTACGGTTTATCTGGGTTGATTTATGGCTTATTTTTGTATGAAAACCCAAATAAAGAGAAAAAGTATTTTTGGCTAAAGGCTATTTTAAGTAATGTAATTGTTTTAGCTTTTGTAAATTTATTTTTGAATTCATTATGGTTAAATATTATGTATGGTAAAGCATTTGTTTATTATTTAAGTGTAAGAGCCGTAACTCAAGCTATAATGCTTCCAATTAATGCAGCAATAATAATTATTCTTGAAAAAGCTTTGAAGAAACCAATAAAAAAATATTTATATAAAGAGGAGCAGTTGGAAGAATGAATATAGAAGAATATTTATCACATTTTGAAAAATTTACAAAAGATCCAACACTTGAGGCAATGGAATATATAATGAGTAGGTTTGATAATCCTCATAAAAAAATAAAATGCATACACATTGCTGGAACAAACGGAAAAGGCAGTGTATGCGAGATGCTAAACAATTGCCTAATTCAAGCAGGATACAAGGTTGGAAAATTTATATCACCTCACTTAATTACATTTAATGATGGAATTTGTATAAATAATATTCAAATTCAAGATGAAGAAGTTGAGGCAATATTAAGTCCATTATCTAAAGTAATAGATGAATACAATTCAAACCATGAAATCCCAGTAAAGTGGTTTGAGGTTATTACATCTATTGCTTTTATATACTTTCAAAAAAAACAATGTGACTTTGCAGTAATAGAAACAGGACTTGGCGGAACATTAGATTGTACAAATATTGTAAATCCATTAGTTTCAGTTATTACAACAATTGGATATGACCATGTAGATATTTTAGGCGATACTTTAGATAAAATTGCTAATCAAAAAGCAGGAATAATAAAAAAGAATTCTAATACAGTATTTGTAAATCAACCAGAAATTATTGATGTGATTACTGAAAAATGTAAAAAAGAAGATAATTTATTACATATTATTAATCCAGAGGATATTAAAAATTATCAATTTAATGAATATTTTCAAGAATTTGACTATAAAAATTATAGAAATATTGAAATTAATTTAAAAGGGAAAGTACAAACACTAAATGCAGCCGAAGTGCTTGAAACAATTAATGTATTAAAACAAAAAGGGTATAACATACCAGAAGAGGCCATAAGGAATGGCTTAAAAACTGTTGTACATAGAGCTAGGATGGAAAAAATATCATCAAATCCAAGTATTATATTTGATGGTGGGCATAATGAGAGTGCTATAAAGAATTTAAAGCAAAATCTAGTACAGTATTATAAAAATCAAAAAAAAGTATATATAATTTCAATTCTAAAAACGAAAGACCATAGTACAATATTAAAAGAATTATCAACAGATAAAGATGCAGAATTCTATTTTACTAATGGTGTAAAGGAAAAACCTTATGTGCCAGCAGAAGTATTAAGGCAAGAAGCCGAAAAATATATAGATAAAGAAAGATTACATGTTAAATCTATAGAAGAAGCAATTTTAGAGGCAAAAGAAAAATATAAACAAAGGGCAATATTTATAATTGGCAGTTTTTATGTGTATAAAAGTGTAATAGACACATTAAAGGAATGATGGAAATGATTAATGTTGAAAATATCCACTTCAAATATAAAAGAGAAAAAGAAGTAATTAGCAATCTAAATTTAAAAATAAATGAGGGCGAATGTATTGCAATTGTAGGAAGAAACGGATCTGGAAAATCTACACTTGCAAGACTAATTTCAGGAATAATAAAGCCTACTAAAGGAAATATTATTGTAGATGAAATAAATACAAAAGATAAAAAAAATTATATCAATCTTAGAAAAAAGATAGGAATAGTTTTTCAAAATCCGGAAAATCAGATATTATTTAACAATATAGATGATGAACTTGCATTCGCACTTAAAAATCTAAACTTAGAAGATAGAGCAATAAGAATAAACCAAGCTTTAGAGAAAGTTAAAATAGAAAAAGAAAAAATTGGGGACATAGATGAGTTGTCACTTGGACAAAAGCAAAGAATCGCTATAGCTGGAGTTTTAGCAGTAAATCCTAAATATATAGTATTAGATGAACCAACAACAATGATAGATTCTGAAGGTAAAGAAGCAGTATATTCAATAATAAAAACACTAAAAAATTCCGGATATACTATTATATACATAACCAACAACACAGAAGAAATATTCCTAGCAGATAGGATAATAATATTAGATGAAGGAAAAATTGCAGAAACAATTTTAAAAGAAGATTTAGTTAATAAAACTGAAATTTTAAGTAATTATAATTTAAAAATACCAATTGAAACATTGATACTAAAAATGCTAAATGAAAATAATATAAAAATAAATCCAGCAGAACCAGGAGTATATGGGATAATTAAAGAATTAATAAGAAGGGTGAAAGTATGAAAAATGTAATAAAAATTCTATTATTTTTAGCATATTCTATATCAATTTTTCTAGTAAAGCATGATGTTTTTACAGCAATTGTAGTAGGCGTAAATTTACTACTTACATTTGCACTAAAACTAAGCATAAAAGAAGAAATAGGAAATATCCTAAGTGTAATAGTTTTTATTTTGCTAACCACAATAATTAATATACTTGCAGCAGATATTAAAACAGGGATTAGAATAGGAATAAAACTAATCTTAGTGTGCAATATAACATACATATTCTCAAAGATTACAAGCTACACAGAAATTGCAGAAGCACTAGAAAAAATTTTTTCAATCTTCAGATTTATAAAAATAAATCCTAAAAATGTAAGTATTATGATATGCATTGCAATAACATTTATTCCAACACTAAAAAAACAAATAAAACAAGTAATAGACTGCTTAAAATCAAAAGGCATAAAAATCACTCCAAAAACTGCAGGATTAATTTTCGAGCCAGTAATGATTTCGATGCTAAAAAGAGTAGAAGAAATAGAAGGAGCATTAAAAGCCAAGGCTTACCAAGAATTATAGCAAAAACCTTGTAAATTCACGGAAAATGGTATATAATTATTTAGTATAAATTAAATTAAGGAGAGAGTTTATGTTTCAAAAATTAGAGGATGTTGAAAAGAGGTATGATGAGTTAACAACAAAGATTAGTGATCCTGAGGTGATTGCTAGGACTCAGGAGTGGCAGAAGCTTATGAAGGAGCATGCTGGGCTTGAGGATGTTGTTTCTAAGTATAGAGAATATAAAAAAGCTAAAGCTGATTTTGAGGAAGCTAAAGTAATGGCAAGTGATAAAGAATTAAGGGAGCTTGCAGAGGCTGAAATGGATGAGCTTAGAGAGAAAATCCCTCAGCTTGAAGAAGAATTAAAAGTATTGTTAATTCCAAAAGATCCAGATGATGATAAAAATACAATTTGTGAAATTAGAGCAGGAGCTGGAGGAGAAGAAGCAGCTTTATTTGCTGGAACTTTATTTAGAATGTACACAATGTATGCAGAAGCAAAACATTGGAAAATTGAGATTTTAAATGAAAATGAAACTGAAATGGGTGGATACAAGGAAGTTACATTCATGGTATCAGGAAAAGGTGTTTATAGTAGATTAAAATTTGAAAGTGGTGTTCACAGAGTTCAAAGGGTTCCAGATACTGAAAGTAGTGGAAGAATACACACATCAACAGCAACAGTTGCAGTTTTGCCAGTTGTTGAAGATGTTGAAATAGAAATAAATCCAGCAGATGTTAGAATGGAAGTCTTTAGAGCTTCAGGTGCAGGTGGACAAAAGGTTAATAAAACATCATCAGCAGTAAGATTAATTCATGAGCCAACAGGAATTGTAGCAGAATGTCAAACAGAGCGTTCTCAAACACAAAATAGAGAATATGCAATGAGATTGTTGAAATCAAGATTATATGAAATAGAAAAACAAAAACAAGATGAAGAGCTTCACAATGAAAGAAAAAGTCAAGTAGGAACAGGAGATAGAAGCGAGAAAATTAGAACTTATAATTACCCACAAGGAAGAATAACAGACCATAGAATTGGGTTTAGCATATTCCAAATGGAAAATTTCTTAAATGGGGATTTAGATGAAATGATAGACAACCTAATTGCAGCAGATAGGGCAGAAAAACTTAAAGGAAATGAAGAAAATTAAAAAATGGATATATGCACTACCGATACATATATCCTGAGCATTTGTCTAGAGTTGACCTTTGCAATTGCTTAATAAAGTATACTACAACATTAAAAAATTGTCAAATTGTTATAAAGAATAATTAAAATATATTTGACATATAATACAAATAATGCTATAATTATCATAGCTAGCGAAGTTGTAGTCGAAAGCAACAATAAATCGCGTGAGATATGTTGACCACATATCTCTTTTTTTATCAAAAAAAGAGTAGTTGACCAGACTACTCTTTGGCATTTCTACCTGTTGTTATCATCTTTTCCCCAATAATTACTTAAAAGTAAAATAATCAGAAAAAAGATCAAGTCGAAAGCTGTCAAATAAATCGCCTCCTTTCACAAAGATTTCCTTTGAAAAGGATGGCGATATTATATCATATATTTTTCTATTTGACAACAATGTTGAATATTTTATTTTTTACATAAATCTCTTTAACAATATTCTTGCCTTCAAGAAGCTCTGCGATTTCTTTATGTGCGGCATTTTTTACTGTTTCTTCATCACTGTCTAGGGCAACTTTTACAGTTCCTTTTACTCTACCATTAATTTGAATAGGTAATTCAATTTCACTATCTATTGTTTTGGCTTCATCATATTCAGGCCATTTTGACTCGCAAATTGGTGCATATCCAAGAGATTCATTTAATTCCTCTGTAATATGTGGTGCTATAGGGTTTAAAAGTGTTAATAGCAAATGATAATCATCTTTTGTTATTCCAGACATTTCATCTAGGCTATTTGCTAAAATCATAAGGCTTGAAACAGCTGTATTATAGGCCATTGTAGATAAATCATTTTGCACTTTTTTAATTGTTTTATGGATAATTGGTTCTAATTTTTTAGAGTAACCATTTCCATCCACAATTTTATCTTTTAAACGAATAACTTTATCAATAAAGCGTTTACAACCTTTTAATGAATCTGTACTCCAAGGTGCATCTTGAGTGTAATCTCCCATAAACATTTCATATAACCTTAAAGTATCTGCACCATACTCATTTACTATATCATCTGGATTAATAACATTTCCTTTTGACTTGCTCATTTTTTCATTATTTGAACCTAAAACCATTCCATGGCTAACACGAGTCCAAATCATTTCCTTTTTAGGAACTAGTCCAATGTTGTATAAAAATTGTACCCAGAATCTTGCATATAGTAAGTGTCTTGCAGTATGTTCCATACCACCATTATACCAGTCAACTTTATCCCAATATTTCATAGCATCCATTGATGCAAATTCTTTATCATTATGAGGGTCCATGAATCTTAGGAAATACCAGCTAGAACCAGCCCAGTTTGGCATGGTATCTGTTTCCCTCTTAGCTTTTCCACCACAATGAGGACAAGTTGTATTTACCCAAGATGTGATATTTGCAAGAGGACTTTCACCGTTCTCAGTTGGTTCATATTCTGCAACATCTGGAAGAAGTAATGGCAAATCTTCTTCTTTCATTGGTTGCCAACCACATTTTTCGCAATATATCATTGGGATTGGTTCTCCCCAGAATCTTTGGCGAGAGAAAATCCAATCTCTCATTTTATAATTATTAACCTTTTTTGCAATTCCCATATTTACAAGCTTATCTGTAATTTTTTCTTTAGCTTCTTCAACAGTAAGGCCTGTAAATTCCTCAGAATTTATTAATTTACAACCTTTATTTAAGTAATCTTGTTTTTCAAAAGCATGCTCAGTTGTATCTTTTCCATCAATTACTTGAATCATTTGCAAATTGTGTGCTTTTGCATATTCAAAATCTCTTTGGTCGTGTGAAGGAACTGCCATAACTGCACCTGTTCCATAGTCACCTAAAACAAAATCTCCAAGGAAAATTGGAACTTCTTTACCATTAACAGGATTGATAGCAATAATTCCTTTTACAATACAACCTGTTTTTCCTTTATTTAGGTCAGTTCTATCCATGCTAGATTTTTTTGCAGTTTCATTAATGTAATTTTGAACTTCTTCTTTATTTTGAACACGAGGCATTAATTCCTTAATTAATTTTCCATCAGGTGCAATAACAAAGAATGTAACACCATAGATAGTTTCAATACAAGTTGTAAAAATTGAAAAACTTCCACCACCAACTATTTTTACATCAACCTCAACACCAGTTGATTTACCTATCCAATTAATTTGACCAAGTTTTACTCTATCTGCAAAATTTGTATCATCTAATCCGTTTAACAAATCTTCTGCATAATCACTCATTCTAAGCATCCATTGAGATTTTTCCTTTTGAACAACTTGTGAGCCACATCTTTCACAAACTCCACCTGCTGCATCCTCATTAGATAAAACAGTTTTACAAGTTGGGCACCAATTAACAGGAATAGTGTCTTTATATGCCATGCCATGTTTATAAAATTGTAAAAATTGCCATTGTGTCCATTTATAATAATCAGGGTCTGTTGTTGAAAATTCACGAGACCAATCAAAAGAAAAACCTAAATTTTTCATTTGTCCCTTAAATGTATGAATATTTTCCCTAACAGCATCCTTTGGATGAATATGATTTTTAATAGCATACTGCTCAGCAGGAGCACCAAAAGCATCCCAACCCATAGGGTATAAAACATTATATCCTTGAAGCCTCTTCATTCTAGCTAAAGCATCTTGAGCTGTATAACTTCTAACATGCCCAACATGAAGCCCAGCACCAGAAGGGTAAGGAAATTCAACTAAAATATAATAAGGTGGTTTTTTATCACCTGTAATAGCTTTAAAACTCTCATTATCATCCCAATATTTCTGCCATTTTTTCTCGATTTTATTATGATTATATTCCATAAATTCACCTCTTTGAAATAATTACATAATATTATATAACAAAAAACGGGAAAAATAAAGGGAAAACAAGAATTATTTTTTGTTTTTTGTACAAAATAACAATATACTTCTGGTAAATTGTAAAAGTAAAATATAGTTTGTAAAACTAACATCTATTGTAAGATTAATATCTAAAAATAGCCGGTTTTTTTAAGAAACCACTTGACAAGAAAATACAAAATGATATATATTAGTTGTGTAAATTATTCTAATTAAAACTAAAGCACATTGAAAAGTAAATAGAAAAGTAAAAGGCAAAGTCTGTTTGCAAAAGCTGTTGTTCCAATGTGCAAAAAAAACAGAATAATTTGCAAGAAAATAAAACAAAATAACAACAAGAGAAATTTAAAAAAATACAAAAGGGGGAATTAAAATGCAAAATAGAAACAAAGGTATAACATTAATTGCCTTAATAATCACGATAATAGTGATGTTAATTTTAGTAGGAGTAGTAGTAACAGTAGTAATCCAAAGTAATCTGCTAGGAACTGCAAAAACAGCAGGAGATAAGTACAAAACAGCATATGAAGATGAAAGTAATATGAGTGAAGTAACAATAAATGGAGAAAAATATGCTTCAATAGAAGATTATTTAGAAGGCAAAGTAAAATTACCAGAAATAAAAGCAGGAGAAAAAGCAACCACAGCTTCAAAAT
>ERZ824488.256-NODE-256-length-71904-cov-148.723893_pt1 | contig 71904 bp, 115 predicted proteins | sample MGYA00519936_ERZ824488 | MGnify/ENA primary metagenome ERZ824488 (study PRJEB31778, sample SAMEA3449153) | human gut metagenome | biome: human gut; feature: human-associated habitat; material: faeces | place: United Kingdom | collected 2010/2012 ...
AAGACAATAATGGAGAATTAAAAGGTTGTTTAAAATGTAGTAATTATGTAACTGAAGGTTGTGGTTATGTAAAAGATGATGAAAAAGATGACGATAAAAAAGATGATGATGAAATAAAAGATGAAAATCTAGGAATAATATGTGGAAGTGGAACAGAAGAAGATTATGATAACCAAAAAGAATGTCATATAAAAAGTGTAGAAGATTTAGTAGCATTTTCAACATTGGTAAATAGTGGAAAAACATTTAAAGAAAAAACAGTATACTTAGATAAAGATTTAAATATGATATTAAATGGTAATTTTGAACCAATAGGTACAAGTACAAATCAATTCGAAGGAAAGTTCGATGGTAATGCACATACAATAAGTAATTTGAGAATATCCAAACAAAATGATAATTATGTAGGATTATTTGGATATGTAGGAGGAATTAATTCAACAAATTATGCAACAATAGTAGGTTTAAATGTAGAAAATACAAATGTATCTGGAAATAGCTACGTAGGAGGAATAGCAGGCTATGCAAATAGTTATACTACAATAAATGAAGTAACAGTAAGTGGAAATATTAAAGGCACTAGTGATTATGTTGGAGGAGTAATAGGATCTTCACAATCTTATACAAAGGTTACAAGTGTAATAGTAAACGCAAATGTTGAAGGAAAAACATACGTAGGAGGAATAGCAGGAAGTGGACTTGCAACATATTCTGGTATAGTAGAATATGGAAAAATAACAGGAACTAATTATGTATATGGAAGTGGAAAGTATATTTCAAATTCATATATAAATAGTAATGTAATATTAAGTCAAGAAAATGGAGATCCAAAACTTGTTGGCAAGACATATGATAACAGTAAATATGGGAATTTAAATTTATATAATGATTATATAGATACATGGTTAGGCGGAGATGACGACAATTCTGGATATTACTTTGATTATGAAAGCGATACAAGTAATAAAATAGTATTGAAAAAAGGTGAAATAAATTTAAACTTTAAAAATGGAACTGGAACATCAAATGATCCATATTTGATAGAAAACTATGATGATATGAAAAAATTATCAGCTGTAACAAAAACACAAACAGAAAAAAAATATTATAAATTAACAACAGATTTAAATTATAGTAATAAACATTATTATATGGTAGGTACAAAAAAACAACCATTTAAAAGTGTATTAGATGGTGGAGCACACACATTAAGTAATATAGGAGTATATGGATATGATTATGTAGGATTATTTGGATATATTAGTGGAATAAGTAGTTCAGATTATGCAACAATTATTGGATTAAATGTAGAAAATATAAATGTAATTGGAAACAATTACGTAGGTGGTATTGTAGGATATGTAGATAAATTTTCAACTATAAAAGAAGTAACAGTAAGTGGAAACATCAAGGGTACTGGTAACTATGTCGGAGGAATAATTGGTTCATCACAATCTTATACAAAGGTTACAAGTGTAATAGTAAACGCAAATGTTGAAGGAAATAATTATGTAGGTGGTCTAGCAGGCAGTGGAATTTCAATATATTCTGGAATAGTAGAAAGTGGAGAAATAAAGGGAACTAATTATGTGTATGGAAGTGGAAGATATATTTCAAATACATATGCATATATAAATGAAAAAGTAATTAAAAATGCTCCAGACACAGCTTCTACTGGTTGGAATGGAACTGTCTTTCCAGAAAACAGTTATAATAATTTAGAAGATTATTCTAATCTAAAAGTTGGTTCAACAACTATAATTGAAACACAGTATAGTGGAGATATTGATAAGTCTGGATATTATTTTGGATATAATAATGATACAAAAGAAAATATAGTTGTTATACCAGCTGTAAACTAATTATATAAGATCAAACTAAAATTTGATCTTTTTTTATAAAAAATATTTTTTAGTAAATATTAAAAGTGGTGATAAAATGAAAACAATTTTGATGACTGGAGCAAGAAGTGGAATAGCCGCTGATGTAATAAAAAAAGTAAAAACTAAAAATTATAAAATATATGTAGCAGTACATACAGATACTCAATGTAAAAGAATAAAAAAAATATACAAAAATGATAAAAACATTTATTGTATAAAATTAGATGTAACAGATAAAGAAGATATAAAAAAACTAAATAAAATAGATGTTGATATATTAATAAGTTTTGCTGCTATAGGAAATGGTGGTTCAATTTCAGAAATAAAAATGGACAAAGTAAGAGAAAATTTTGAAGTAAACGTGTTTTCAAACTTTGAAATAGTTCAAATAGTTATTAAAAATATGATAAAAAAAGATAGTGGTAAAATAATAATGATTTCGTCATTAGCAGGTATACTTCCACTAAAATTTTTGGGTTCATATTGTGCAACTAAGTCTAGTATAATTATGCTTATCCAAGTATTAAAAAAAGAAATTAAATTGATTTCTAAAAATATTAAAATATCTTTAATAGAACCAGGTATGTATCATACTGGTTTTAATCAAGTAATGCTTGAAAATAAATATGATTGGATGAGTATAAATAGTTATTTTGAAGAACAATTAAATATTATAAGAAAAAAAGAAAATTTATTTTTTAAAATACTTGAAAAACATAAATTAAATTCAATTTCAAATAAAATAATTAAAGCAATTGAAGTAGAAAATCCAAACTTTATTTATAGAGCACCCTTTCTTCAAGTAATTGGTACAAAAATATATCAAATATTTAAAACATAAAAAAACTCTAAAATTAATTTTCAGAGTTTAAAATTTTATATATTTCTTTAACATCCTTAATATCTTGTTTTTCATTATAAAATGGTTTTAAATGTAGGTGAAAATGTTTTACTTCTTGTACATCTCCATTATTTTGTATAAAAGTTAAACCATCTATATTTAATTTTTCTTCTAAAACTTTTTTCATTTTTTTCGCACATTCAAAAATCTTAGATAGAGTTAATTCATCAATATCATTAATATCTTTAAAATGTTTTTTGGGTATAACTAAACAATGTCCATTTCTATCAGGATTAATATCTAAAAAGCATTTTACAAAATCATCTTCATATAAAGTATATGAAGGAATACTACCATCAATTATTTTACAAAAAATACAGTCCATAAATACCTTCTTTCTACATTAATATTATATAATAAAAAATAATAAAAAAAAAGAGAATTGATCTCTTACAAAGTGAATATCTGCGAATATTCATTTTTATTATGTAAAAAAACAAAAAAAATAAACAAAAAAATTAAAAATATCTAATATTATAATCTTTTATTTTGCCTTATTATTTAGTATAATAATTGCTGGAGATGATAATATGCATACTTTAAAAATAGAAAATTTAAATGTGACAGTTGAAAATAAGAAAATATTAAATAATTTTAATTTAGAAATAAAGAGTGGAGAAATACATGCAATAATGGGTCCAAATGGAACAGGAAAATCAACACTTTTAAAAGTAATAATGGGAGATTCTAACTATACAGTTGAATCTGGAAATATATATTTTGATGAAACAGTGTTAAATGAATTAACAGTTTCACAAAGAGCTAACTTAGGAATTTTTCTAGGAATGCAATTACCACCAGAAATAGAAGGTGTTACGAATGCAGATTTCTTAAGAACTGCACTTCATACAAAACAAAAAGAACAATTTAAATTATTTAGTTTTATAAAAAAATTAGATGAAAATGTAGAAAAATTAAAGATGGATAAAAATATGATACATAGAGATATAAATGAAGGTTTTTCAGGTGGAGAAAGAAAGAAAAATGAAATACTTCAAATGTATACACTAGAGCCATCAATAGTAATGTTAGATGAAATAGATTCAGGACTTGATGTAGATAGTTTAAAAATAGTCGGTCAAAATGTGATGGACTATTATAAACAAAATTCACCTGCACTTTTAGTTATAACACATTATCAAAGATTACTTGATTATATAATACCAACCCATGTTCATATAATGAAAAATGGAACAATTATAAAAAGTGGTGATAATTCACTTGTTGATTACATAGAAAAAAATGGTTATGATAATATAGAAGAAAATCAAATAAATAGTACGTGTATCATTAAGGAAAACAGTGAAAATGAATAAAATAAAAATAGTTAATGATGAAATAAAAATTATTAACTTAAATAATTCTATAGAATATGAAATAAAAGATAACCTAATAAAAACATTAAAAATAGAAATATTAAAAGATACAAACTTATTTATAGATTATGAGTTTTCAATCCTTACAAAATTAGAAATAATAATAGAACTAAAAGATAATGTGAATTTAAAATTATATGAAATAAAAAATGGTAATCAAGCAAAAATAAGAACAAAATATATTTTAAATAAAGAATCAAATTTAAATGTACTTAAATTTAATGATGTTGATACAATAAATGAAAATATAATAATAAATTTAAATGAAAAAAAATCTAAAATAAACTATATCTTTAAAACTATAAGTACATCAAAAGAAAAATATGATATAACAGTTTATCATAATCAAAGTAATACAGAAAGTTATATAAAAAATAATGGAGTAGCACTTAAAGATGGAAAAATTAAATTTAATGTATCATCATTTGTTCCAAATGGAAATAAAGAATGCCAAGTTGATCAAGTAAATAGAATAATAAATTTAACTAAAAATAAATGTGAAATAGATCCAAACCTTTATATAGATGAATATGATGTAAATGCATCACACAGTGCCTTAATAGGTAAATTTAGTGATGAAGAAATGTTTTATCTTGAAAGTAGAGGTATAAATAAAACAGATGCCTTAAAACTATTAATAAAAGGATTTATATTAAGTAATATAGAAATAGAAGAATTAAAAAATCAAATAAATGAAAAAATAGAAAAATATTGGAGGTGAAATATGAATAGAGAAGATTTTCCAATGACAAAAGAAAATCTAATATATTTTGATAATGCTGCTACAACATTAAAACCTAAAATAATGTTAGACTATCTTAAAAGTTACTATTATGAATATTGTTCAAATGCACATAGAGGAGACTATGATATAAGTTTAAAAACAGATGAAATGTATGAAAAAACACGTACAATAGTAAAAAAATTCATAAATGCTAAAAGTAATAATGAAATAATATTTACAAGCGGATGTACAGATTCACTTAATAGAATTATATTTGGATACTTTAAATATACTTTAAATCCAGGTGATGAAGTAATAATAACAAAAAGTGAACATGCTTCAAATATATTACCTTGGTTTGAATTAAAAGAACAAAATAATTTTAATATTAAATATGCAAAACTAAATTCAAACTATGAACTTACATTTGAAAGTATAAAAGAAGCTATAACAGAAAAAACAAAAGTAATTTCTATAGCTCACATAACAAACGTTATAGGAGATTCGAGACCTATAGAAAAAATAATAGATTATGCACATAAATTAGGTATTTTAGTAGTAATAGATGGAGCACAAAGCGTACCTCACATGGAAATAGATGTTCAAACACTTGATATTGATTTTCTAGCATTCTCTGCACATAAAATGTGTGGCCCAACAGGAGTAGGAATTTTATATGGTAAAGAAAGTCTATTAAATAATATGAAACCGTTATTGTTTGGTGGTGGAATGAATGCATCATTTGATAATAATGGAGTTAGAATATATAAAGATTTACCTTATACTTTAGAAGCAGGAACACCTAATATTGCAGATGTAATCTCTTTTGGAGGAGTAGTTGACTATATACAGAGTATAGGTATGAAAAAAATACACGAATACGAAAAAGAATTAAAAAAATATGCAATTTCAAGATTAAAAGAAGTAAAAGATATCATAATATATAACGAGGAGAGTGAAAATGGGATAATATCATTTAATATTAAAGATGTTTTTTCACAAGATCTTGCTATATATCTAAATAAATATAAAATCTGTGTTAGAGCAGGAAATCATTGCGCTAAAATTCTTAAAGATGAGTTAGGCGTAAAGAATACATGTAGGGCTAGTTTTTACTTTTATAATACAAAAGAAGAAATAGATAAATTAGTTTTAGCCCTTAAAAACCCTAGTTTGAAAACTGAAATTATATAAACTTGCAATATATTAAAAAATGTGATATATTATATGCCTAAGGAGGATGTCTATGCAAGTAGTACTCATTATAGTGTCAATATTATTAATAGCAATCGCACTTTTACAAAGTGGAAAAGCAGAGAGTGCTTCTAATGCTATTACAGGTGGAAATGACAGCTTATTCGCTAACCGTAAAGAACGTGGCGGAGAGTTATTTATGAGTCGTTTAACTTTAGTATTGGGAATAATATTCTTTATAATCTGTACATTCTATGGAATATAAAGAGTTATATATATAAACACACATAGGTGTGTTTTTCTTGTGTTTTTAAATAAAATGTGATATCATACATAACATTAATTAAAGAGGGGATTTTATATGTTAAAAACACTTAATTCATTTGATATAACAAAACCTAATATTAAGCCATTTTATACTACTTCAAATACAGAGGGGTATATATATCATGATGAAGAAAATTTTTACAAACTTTATAGAACAAATAAATCATATCTTTTAGAAAGAAAAGAATTAAAAACAAATATGTTAGATGGTTATTCATTAGATAACGTAGTATTACCAAAAGGTAAAATTAAATTAAATAAAAAATTTAGGGGTATATATACAGATTATGTTAAAGATTCATATCCACTATATGATTTTAAATGTGTAAACAATAAAGCAAATGATTTTTTTATGATATTAGATCAAGCTTCAAATACTTTAAAAAAAATTCATGAAGCTCAAATAGTTGTATCAGACCTTAGTTTTGATAACATAATATTTGATAAAAATAAAAATCATTATTTTATAGACTTTGATAGTTGTTCACTTAATAATGTTCCAGGAGATAAGGTTCCATATATAACTAATAGATTTGTTTTAAGTAGATGCGCTAGTTACGAAATAGACTATAACTATGATAGAATTTCATTTTATTTATCACTATTATATTTTATCTTTAATAAAGAAGTACATGAATTAAGTATCAAAGAATATGATGAAGTTAGTGAGAAAATAAAAACATTAAAAAATATAAGAAAATTATTTATTAAATTAAAAGAAACAGAGTTAAAAATACCTGAAGTACCATATATTAATGACTACATAGAAAAAGAAACTCATATTTTTACTAGATAATTATCTAGTTTTTATTTTATAAATATGATAATATATGTAAGGTTGGGAGTGAAAAAATATGCTAAAAATAGAAAACTTATCAATTAGATTTGGAACAAAAACATTATTTGAAAATGTAAACTTAGAATTTAAAAATGATTGTTGTTATGGGATAATAGGTGCAAATGGAGCAGGAAAATCAACCTTTTTAAGAATAATAAGTGGTGATTTAGAGCCTACCAAAGGAGGTATAATAATTGGTAAAAATGAAAGAATATCTGTATTAAAACAAAATCACAATGAATTTAACGATTATACAGTTTTAGAAACTGTTATAATGGGAAACAAAGAACTATATAGAATAATGAAAGCAAAAGAAGCATTATATATGAAAGAAGATTTTAACGATGAAGACGGTATAAAAGTTGCAGAATTAGAAGCAAAATTTGATGAAATGAATGGCTGGCAAGCAGAAAGCGATGCTGCAATATTACTTTCAGGGCTTGGAATAGAAAATGATTTATTAGAAAAAACTATGTCTGAATTAAAAGATAAAGAAAAAGTTAAAGTTTTGTTAGCTCGTGCATTATTTGGAAATCCAGACATACTTTTACTTGATGAACCAACAAATGGATTAGATTTAAAAAGCAAAATGTGGTTAGAAGAGTTTTTAATAAATTTTAAAAATACAGTTTTAGTAGTATCACATGATAGATATTTTTTAAACAAAGTTTGTACACATATGGTAGATATAGATTATGGAAAAATAACTTTGTTTGCTGGAAACTATGATTTTTGGTTAAAATCAAGTGAGTTAATTCAAAAACAAATGAAAGAATCAAATAAGAAAAAAGAAGAAAAAATAAAAGAATTACAAGACTTTATTGCTCGTTTTAGTGCAAACGCATCAAAATCAAAACAAGCAACTTCTAGAAAAAAATCACTTGAAAAAATAGTTTTAGATGATATAAAACCTTCTACAAGAAAATATCCATATATTAATTTTGAATTTGATAAAATGATAGGAAGAGAAGGAATAGTTTTAGAAAAAGTTAATTATTCATTAAATGGAAAAGAAATATTAAAAAATATAAATATTACAATAAGACCCGAAGATAAAATCGCACTTATTGGTGATAATGAAATTGCGAAAACCGTACTTCTTGGTATAATAAGTGGACAAATAAAACAGGATAGTGGAACAGTTAAGTATTCAAATAATGCAAAAGTTTCATATTTTATGAAAAATCACGATGACTATTTTAAAGAAGATATAACTTTGGTTGATTTTTTAAGATTATATTCTGAAAATAAAGAAGAAAGTTATGTTAGGGGATTCTTAGGTCGAATGTTGTTTTCTGGTGAAGATGCGCTAAAAAAAATAACAGTATTATCTGGAGGAGAAAAAGTAAGATTATGCTTAAGCAAAATGATGCTTGAAAAAGGAAATGTTTTACTTTTAGATGAACCAACAAACCATTTAGATATGGAGTCAATAACATCACTAAATACAGGACTTGAAAAATATTTAGGTCCAATTGTATTTTCAAGTTTTGATCAAGAATTAATAGAAACAATTTCAAATAGATTAATAGAAATAAAAAAAGATGGAACTATAAGAGATAAACAAATGAAATATCAAGAATATATTGATAAATTTGGATTAGATGAGGAATAAAATGGTAGGTATAGATGAAATATTAATTTATAATATTATTCCATTAATATTTTTAATAATAATATACTTTATTTGGAAAAAATATGGGGAAGATGAAAAAGTAAATTCAATTACAAGTAAATATCCACCAAATAATTTAAATATATTACAGGTGTCTTATTTATATACTGATGATATTAATGATGAAGATTTTACTCCATTTATGATACAACTTGCTAAAGAAGGATATATAAAAATAATTAAAGGTAAAAAAATTTACAAAATAATAAAAATTAAAACTCCTAAAGAAGAAATCAAATCTTATTTTATAAAAGAATTATTTAAAGACAAAGAAGAAATAGATATAAAAAATTTTAAAAACAGAATATCAAAACTAATGAACATAGTAAAGAAAAAAATAGAATCAAAATATGAAGTTGAAAATGTGTATGAAAGTAAATCATTATCTAAAAAATCACTAACAAAATTTATGATTTTTATAATTTATATAACAAGTATACTAAAATTATTAATTGATCTTAAAAATATTAAACTGTTTTTATTTTGTATTATAATTCCATGTATTGGAATAAGTATATTATTTAAAAACTCAAAAAGTAAAAAAATAAATATAAAAATAATTGGTATAATAATTTCAGTAATTTTTATATTATTACCAATTATATTATTAGAATCAAAAATAGATAATTTTACTTACTCATTTATATATCTAATAAACATAATATTAATAGATATAATGTTAATACTTAATGCACTTATGCCAAAGAAAAAAACAAATATAATAAAATTGAAAAGTAAAATCGAAGGCTTTAAAAATTTTATAAGCAATAATGATAATATTATTCCGTTAATAAAAGAAAATATAGATTATTATTATGAAATATATCCCTATAGTTATATTTTTAAAATAGATAATATTATAAAATTAAAAGAAACTTTGGATATTAAAAATCCAAGTTGGTACGAAGAAAAATAAAAAATTATTTTTCTTTTTTTGTAATAAAAATTATTAATTCTAATATTATTTATTAGAAAAGTATTGGAGGAATAATATGATTAATAAAAGAAGTATCTGGTTTTTAACACTATTTTGTTTAATTTTAGTACTAAGTGTATACTATGTTACTATGCCAAGTGAATTATTACTTAGTACTAATAGTAATTATGTTAGTAAAGAAACTACTGAAGGAACACAAACTCCTACAGTAGAAGTAACAGAAAGTACTATTTTAACAAGTTTAAGAGTTGAATCAGATGAACAGATGATGAACGAAATACAAAACTTGCAAACAATATTGACTAATAAAGATTCTACAGTTGATGAAAAAAATAATGCTTATGAAAAAATAAAACAATTAAACTTAAATAAAGGAGAAGAACAACAAATAGAAAAACAAATATCTGATACATATAAATTAAAATCATTTGTTAAAGTAAATGGCGATCAGGTAAGAGTTGTAGTGTTAAGTAAAGAACATGATTCTTCTTTAGCTAACAATATTATGAGAACAGTGCAAAGTAATTACGAGAATGAAATGTATATTTCAGTAAAGTTTCAACAATAATAGGATTAATCCCTCACTAAAGTCGTTTGGTTTCATAAAATATTATGAATGAATATAAACCACCCAACTTAATAGGAAGTGAGGGAAACAATGACCAAAAGTATTTTGACTAAAAGAGAAAAAGAAGTGTTTGAATTACTTGTTCTAAATAAAACAACAGCAGAAATCGCAACAGAATTAAAAATAAGTGAAAAAACAGTTAGAAATCACATATCAAATGCTATGCAAAAACTAGGAGTAAAGGGTAGAGCTGGCGCATTAATAGAACTTTTAAAAATTGGTGAAATTTCATTATAAAAGCATATTATATGCTTTTTTTCATATGATTAATTAGAGGTGGACTATGTTAAAAAAAATATCAATTAGAAAATTAATAATATCTTTTTCTGCTTTATTTACGCTTTTTTTAATATATTTAATACCAAATAATGAAAACGATAAAAACAAACTAGAAGATATTCCACAAGAATTAGAATATGTTAATAATGATTTAATAACTTCAAGTGTATTTTTACTAGATAGCTACAATATGCTTGGTAAAACAGAAGTACCAGTGAGTTCCAAAGATATTGAATCACTTGCCAAAGAATTATTAGAAGTTTTAATAAATGGTGGAGCAAATGAAGATAGAATTCCAAATGGATTTAAATCTGTATTACCAAGTGATACAAAAATATTAAGTTTAAAATATGATAAAGATTTAATTAAAGTTGATTTTTCTAAAGAACTTTTAAATACAAGTAAAGAAATGGAAGAAAAAATAGTAGAAGCAATAGTATATACTTTAACAAGTATTAATGGTGTAAATAAAGTAATAATATATGTAGATGGAAATATATTAACTAAATTACCACAAACTAAGATCAATTTACCAAGTGCTTTAGATAGAAGTTTTGGAATAAATAAGGAATATGATATTAATTCAATTAAAGATATAAATCAAGTTACAATTTACTATGTAAATAAAAATAATGATAATTATTATTATGTTCCAGTAACAAAGTATTTAAATGATGATAGGGATAAAATAAAAATCGTTATAGATGAGTTAAGTGGAAATTCAATATATAACACTAATTTAATGAGTTTTTTAAATAGTAATGCAGAACTAATATCATCAGAAAAAAAAGATGATTTAATGCATCTTAATTTTAATGAATATATATTTAGTGATATAGAAGAAAAAAATATTTTAGAAGAAGTTATATATACAATTAGTTTATCTGTATGTGACAATTATGAAGTAAAAGGTGTTGTTTTTAATGTAGAAAATGAAGAAATTTACAAAACTGTTTTAAAAACTATTGAATAAAATAAAAAATGTGATATAATTAATTTGTTCTTATTTAAAGAACAAGTGTCTCAGTAGCTCAGCTGGATAGAGCAATGCCCTTCTAAGGCAGCGGTCAGGGGTTCGAATCCCTTCTGGGACACCATATAGATATTAACCGTTGAAATTCAACGGTTTTTATTTTTATTGGTCTTGTTTTTGGTCTTGTTTTTGTGAATACTTTCTGTTAATATTTTCTAAAATTTCTGAAATTTCTTCTTTTGTTTTACCACTCAATAAGCATTTGTTAACAATATCATTAACATAATCTATAAATTCTTCTTTTTGCTTTTTCATAGTTGTTACTTCATTATCTAAAATTTCTATTAATTTATTTTGCGAATTTGGGTACAAATGGCTATAAATATTTAATGTTGTTGATATATTTTCATGCCCTAGATATTCGCTAATTATTTCAATAGGTACACCCTTATTGATACACATACTAGCAAAAGAATGTCTAAAGTCGTGTATTCTTATATTTTTATCTATTTGAGCGGATTTACAATTTTTATCACATTTTCTTTGTAATGTTGTTGGAGTAATTTTATTTAACCCAAAAATAATATCGTTTGTATTTTTATATTTTGACAGTGTTTCTTTTACAATTCTTAACATTTTAATTTTTCTATTTGATTTATTTGTTTTGGGAACTGTGGCATTTTTCCCATTCTTGGGATTAATAGATTTATTTATATTAATCTCATTTTTTGTAAAATTTATGTCGCTGATTAATAACGCTAATAATTCACCACGTCTCATTCCCGTGTAAAACAACAAAGTAAAAAAATCTTTATATGTTGTATTATTTTCATAATTAATAAAATTATTAAATTCATTTTCTGTTAAAAAATTCAATTCTTTTTTTACACTGCCTTTGCTTTTTTTAAAATTACCAGTAATACTTGCAACATTTTGTTTTAATTTATAATACTTTACACCAAAATTCAAAATTGAAGTTAATGTAGTATGAATTGATTGTTTAAATGCTGTAGATAGTTTATATGAGTCACATTTTCGCTTACTATTTTTATTTCTAATTTTATGTTCTTTTTTATCTAAACAATCTTGAAATTCTAAAATATCTTTTGTAGTAAGAGCATAAATTTTTTTATAACCAATAATAGGACTAATATGCAAATTATAATTATCTTTACTTTTTCTTATTGATGATGGTTTAAGAGTAGATTCTATATATTCTATATATTTTTTACTTAACTCATCAAGTGTCATATTTTCAAATTCATTAATTTTTTTATTTTTTAACGAACTTTCTTCTTGATAAGCTAACCAATAACCATCTCTACCAATCCAATTTTTATTATGTCTAGTTATTTGTTTTTTTTGTCCTTTCTCGTTAGTTACATAAGTTCTTATATAATATCTTTTTTGACCGTTAATTTTTTCTTTTTCTTCATATATTGGCATATTAATCGCTCCTTTTAAATTTGAAATTTTAACATAATTAATTTTTTTTGTCAAATTGCGAACAAATGTTTGACCTTACTGCGATTTTATTATATAATAATATTGTTGATAAATCAATGAACTTTTTTGGTGAATTTTTCCAATTTTTATTTAAGTATTTGAAAGGGAAGTGGTATAGTGTATAATTTATATGTAGTATGTTGTGTGAAGTATGTTGTATGTTGTAAATCTAGAATAAATAGGAGAACAGCATGACACTAATTGAATTGTACACAGTGCTACAAAATGATTTGCTTGATGTATTTGTTGAATATATTGAAGCAAACAAAAAGGCACTAAATTAATTAGTGTCTTTTTTAGTTTTTTAAAAGAATATCATTAATAATAAAATTATTGGCCAAAACAATGCAATAAATTTTGCAAACGAATCATAATCTTTTTTTCTTAGAGAACCACGTCTAACCATTATTTTTTCTCCTTTAGCATTGCGACAATCTGCATTGCTTTTTCAAAATCTTCTCTAGACATGTCATCTATGTTATAATCCCACATACCAGCTTCTTTAAGAACTGTTTTTAGTTTTTCCATTTTATCTACATCATCTTGAGTAAAATTTAATAAATAATCTATTGTAACACCAAAATATTGAGCTAGTTTTTTTATAATTTCGAAACTAGGCTGGTTAGCATTGTTTTCCCAATTTGAAACTGTATTTTTTGCTACACCACATAAATTACCAATATCTTCTTGTGTAAGATTACATTCTTTTCGTAATTCTTTTAATCTATCTCCAAACAGATGAATCACCATCCTTTTTCATTTTTTTATATATACTTTAGTATATATAAATTATATCATAAATTAACATGAAATGTTGACAAAATAAAATAAAAAATCAATATTTAAGAACAAATTACAGAAAATAACCGAAATATTGAAAAAATTTATTGACAAAGTTCCAAATAATTGATATTATTGTATCGTAAGGTAGCAAGAGAAGATATCTTACAAGTGATAAAGTGGTGCTGATAGCACAAAAAAAGAATAGGTTCAGTCCTGAGAAAATTGAAACCTATCCTAATAAATAAGTGAGAAACTATTTTTTTACAACATTTATCTTAACAAGTGATAAATCACTTATTTTGATATTAATGTCATTTGAAAATAGTAACTCCAAAATTTTGATGAGTATTTTTACTCACCTCACATTCTATTCCCTTCATATAAGAATAGAATGCTGTTACACCGCTTATCACGAATATATGTATAAGACATACACCTATGACAAGTAGTACTAAAATTGTACTACAAACACCTTGAAAAGTCAATATTTTATTGGTAATAGGTGTTTTTCTTATACCCAAAATTCAAGGGAAAGGAGAAAGTATGGCAAAAGAAAAAATTGATAAATGCTTTTATAGAAAACTTGGTGAAATTTTAAACGCTGAAAGAAGAAAACGCGGATATTCATTAAGATATGTTGCAAGTCTTACTGGCATATCAAGAACAACGATTGATAAGTTTGAATTAGGTATTTCAAGAATAGACAATGCAAGTTGGAAAAAAGTATGTGAAGCTTTGCAAATTCCAGAACAAATTCATATAAAAATTGCTTTAGGTATGAAGGATTACGAATGATTGATACAGAAGATTTAGATAGTTATTATTCAGGATATGATGAATATTGTGAACCTAAAGAACAATTTGAAAAATATGATTATTCAGATGATTATCATGATGAATTTATGATCAGAAAGGAGATTGAAAAAATGGAAAGAAAAGTTGTTGATTTAAAAACTACAAATATGACTTTTGATGAAATTATGAACTTAAAAGATTATGTTTGGGAAAGTGATAAATTGATACCTGTTGAAGAAGGTGAATAAATGGAAAAACCAAATTATTATGCAATAATACCTGCAAATGTTAGATATGATAGTGAATTAACACCAAATGCTAAATTGCTTTATGGAGAAATATCAGCTCTAACACAAAAAAACGGGGTGTGCTATGCAACTAATAAATATTTTTCAGAATTATATAATGTTTCACAAGTGAGCATATCTAAATGGATAAATTCACTTGTAGATAAAGGATATGTTAATTTTGAAATTGTTTACAAAGAGGGTACTAAAGAAATTTTAAATAGGCATTTAACTTTGGTTTATGACACTGTTAAAGAAAATTTATATACCCCTATTAAAGAAAACTTAAAGGAAAATAATACAAGTATTAATAATACAAGTAATAATATAAAAGAAATAAATAATAATAAATTATTATTTACAAAGATTACAAAGAAAAAATTTAAAAAACCAACTTTGGATGAAGTACAACAATATTGTTCAGAAAGAAAAAATAATATTAGTGCTGAGAAGTTTATTGATTATTATGAATCGAATGGTTGGAAAGTTGGACGAAATTCTATGAAAGATTGGAAAGCAACTGTTAGAAATTGGGAAAAGAATCAACAAGAGAAACAAATTAATGTGAAAACTTATAAATCAAATTATGAAATTAGTCAAGAAGCTTTAAGAAAAGCTAGAGAGGAATTGGAAAATGAGTAGAAAGGAAGTATCTGATCTGCTTGAAAAAATACAAGCATATAGACAATCATTTTTAATAACAAATGCTGTTATTAACGAATGGAATAGAGTTTTAGAACCATATGACTATGATGATGTAAATAAAAAACTAGATGAATATTTTAAAAACGGTGATAATTTTGGAAAATATCCAGATGTGTATTATCTGACAAAATATTTAAAATCACATGATGAAAAAATAAAAGCAGATGGAATTGTAATTAGATGTCAAATATGCGGTCAGGTTGTTAATGTTGATAATTACAATGAACATTATGATCGTTGTAGTTCAACAGAATATTTATGCAATATGTCTGAAAAGTATTTTAATAAAAAATTGAATAAAGAAAAATTGGCAAAGGCAAATAAATCAGAGTTTGATAAATATTATTGGGATTTTTGTAACAAACTATATGACCATATTGATAAAAATGACATATTAAAACGCAGTTTAAAAAATTCGATATTAACTCATAAAGGCTTGGAACCAGAATATGAGGTTGAAGATTTGTTAAAAAAGAATAGGGTATTAACGTGATAAAACTAATTGATTTAACAGATTGGAAAAAACAAAAAGATATAATTTTAGAACTTCATCGTGAATGGGGAATTAATATAACATCAAGGGAATGGAGAATTCAAGTTGAAAAATGGAATGAAAGATTTATAAATGATGAAGCCCCTTATTATATAACCCATTCTAATTCCAAAGGATATAAAGCTACAACTGATTATGAGGAAGCACAAGAAGCAATAAGAGATTATAAAAAAAGAGCGTTAAATATGTTAAAAAAAGCGAGAGCATGTAACCTAGCTTTCCAACGAAAACGAAACTATAAAATTGATTTTGAAAAAGGAGAATTAAAATGAAATTATTTGATTGGTTTAATAATAAAAATTCTTTGATAAACGAGAATTCGAAAATAAAAAAAGGCAAAAAAGAAATAGAGCAAAAATATAATAACTTATTAGAATGCCTAGAAGAAGTTAACAAAAAATATGTGAATTTACTAGAACAGAAGTCAGAACAATTTGATTTATATGTTAAGTATCAAAAATTGTGTGAAGAATTTTCGAAAGACAAAAAAGATTTAAAAAAACAGCTTGCTGAAACACAAGAAGAATGTACTTCTTTAAATACAAAAAATGAAGAATTAAATAAAAGAAACATGAGATTTGAGAGAAAAATAAAAAGAATGGAAAAACAAACAAATGAATCAATTAGGAAATAATATTGAATATAGTTATGATTGGTTAATTCGAGAAATAATCAAAACTGATTTTGAACAGAAGAAAACAAATCAAATTCAATATGTAAAAATGACTAAAATAGATCTATTAAGATTAGTACAAAAATTTATAAAACTGAATGAAAAAGGAGAGTGAAATATTGGAAAAGAAAATAAGATGTTTGAAACCAGAAGAAATTGAAATAAGAGTTCAACAAGTTACTGAAAAAGGGGCACAATTATTGCTTTATAAAGACAGTAGATGTGATAAAAGAATACTTGATGAAACATTCGGAATCTTCGGATGGAAAGATAGATATGAAGAAATAAAAGGAAATTTATTTTGCACAATATCAATTTATGATGATGAAAAACAACAATGGATTGATAAATGTGACTGTGGAACAGAGTCTTTTAGTGAAAAAGAAAAAGGTGAAGCAAGTGATGCATTTAAAAGAGCAGGATTTAATGTTGGTATAGGTAGAGAATTATATACAAGAATATTTTATTTTGCTAGTGTTCCTACAAAGAAAAATGATAAAGGTAAATATGATTTAACTAATAAATATGAAAAATTTACAGTTGCTGAAATATCAACAAATGAAGAAACTGAAAAAATAGAAAAGATTAAAATTGCTGATAGCAAAGGCAATATTGTATTTAGTTATGGCTATTCTAAAACAGTAACAAAGACTGAAACAAAAAAAGTAGACAAGCCAGTTGAAATGATTGATGCAAATCAAATAAAAGTAATTCACACATTATTTACTAAAATTGAGAAATCAGAATCACAAGTATTTAAAAATTTTACAAACGATAAAGCAAAAGAAAATGTATACAATCAGTATAAAATTAAATCTTCAAAAGAATTAACAAAAGAAAATGCAAACAAAATGATTGATTTGCTAAAGAAAAAAGTTGGTGAATAATGGCATTAACAAATAAACTTAATTTACCAGAACCAATATACAATGCATTATGTAGTGATTATCAGCCAAAAGAACATCAATATTCAGTAACAACAATACTTAATCCAGTTAGACAAGTTATCTTAAAAAGAAGATACAATGATGAAATAGAACAAGATTGTAGTGAATTGATATGGGCATTATTTGGAACAGCATTTCATTCAATACTAGAAAATTCCAAAGAAAATGATAATCAATTCAAAGAGGAATATTTAAAGCAAGATTTAGAAATAATTTGTGATGAATTAAAGGGATACTTTTTAAGTGGCAAGGCTGATTTAGTTGATATTGCTATTAAAACAATTATTGATTACAAAACAACAAGTACATTTAAAATATTAAAAAAAGATTTTGAAGATTATAGATTACAGTTATTGATCTATGCTTGGTTATTCAGAAAATTAGGATTTGAAATTAATAAAGGCCAAATAATTGCATTACTTCGTGATTGGCAAAAATCAAAAGCAAAGTTTGACAGAGAATATCCACAATTTCAAGTTCAAAAATTGAATTTTAAATTTACTGATAAAGATTTTAAAGATATAGAAGAATTTATAAAAAATAGATTCTTAGAATTAAAAAAATACGAAGATGTTCCAGATGAAGAACTTCCAATGTGTAGCATGGAAGAAAGATGGAACGATGGAAATAAATATATAGTTATTAAAAAAGGTAATAAGAGAGCAACTAAAATACATGAAACATTAGAAGAAGCACAAAAACATTTAGATAATTTAGAAAAAGATTATCCAAATGTATATGAAATTCAAGAACGAATTGGTGAAGATAAAAAATGTCTTGAATATTGTTCTTGTTGTAAGTTTTGCTCTTATTATCAAGAAAAATATATGAAGGGTGATGAATGATGATTGAAACAGGTATCATATTGAAAAATAAATATCTAGTGAAACAGATTCCTAAAACAAAAGCAACGGCTTGGGAAAAAATAAAAGCCGGAGATGTTATTGAAATTACATTAGAATTAACTTGGCGTAGAAGCGGTGATAACCATTGTTTAACCGCCTACTATCCATTAATTAATGGAATAGGAACTGGAATACCAACGATAAATAGATTAATTGAAAAAGGGTTGATTTTGGAGGAGATACAATGAAAAAGTATGAGTTGAGTTTATCAAGAAATTATGTATCTAGTTGGGGAATTGAAGAAGCAATAAGAGAATTACTACAAAATGCCAAAGATAGTAATGGGGAAGATGTTATTGATATAGATAAATCTTCCGGAACTATTACTATTACAAATAAAAATACATCAATACCAAGTTCTACATTACTTTTAGGAAATACATCTAAAAGAGATGATTTAGATAAGATAGGTCAATTTGGGGAAGGATACAAACTAGCACTATTAGTATTACTTCGTGAAGACAAAGAAGTATTTATTAAAAATGGTAGTAAGAATTGGACACCAAGTTTTGAATATTCAGATAATTTTGAATGTGAAGTATTGTGTATTACTGAAACAGATGGAAATGGTAATGATTTAACATTTGAAATATCAGGATTTAATAGTAGTGAATTAGATGAATTGGAAAATGAGTTTTTGGGCTTAAATGGACAAGCCTATAATTCAATTCAAACAAGTTATGGTGAAATATTAACAGATTCTGATTATAAAGGAAAAGTATTTGTTGATGGTTTGCCAGTATATGAAGACGATAATTTTGACTATGGCTACAATTTTAAACCTTGCTATGTGTCACTTGATAGAGATAGAAAATCGATAAATATTTACGAATTAAAAAGATTAACAGCATTATCAGTTGCTTGTTGTATAGATAATTTTGCATTTGTTGATGAAGTTATTGATGGAACAGGTCGAGATGGAGAATATATCAAAGATGCAAATATTGAACTTGATGACAATTTCAAAGAAAAATATGCAAAACACTTAATGGAAAGGTTTGACATCAAAGATGATGATATTGTTATTAATGAAAAAAGTACTGATTTGATTGAATATGTTGGAAGAAAAACAGATAAGGAAATAAAAGAAGTACCTAAAAAAATATATGCAGATATATTAAACTCACAGTTGACATGTTCATCAAGTATTATTGAAGAAGTAAAAAAAGAAAAAGATAGCAGAGATAAGATCGATGATGCTTGGTATGATTATGAATATAGCGATTACAAAAACTTTAAAGAATGGTTTGATAAATATGGTAATCAACTTAATAATCAAGCAAAAGAAGATTTTAAAGAAATTATAAATTGTATAGAACCATGTGGATTTAATTTAATAAAGGATGAAGTGTGGAATTAGATACAAACGAAATAAGAATATCTGCAAATGAAATAAAGTTAACAAATGCCAAAATCGATAATAGGTATATAACAACAAATATGGTAATCGACAAAAATAAACAATTATATGAATGGCTAAAAACATTAGATGAAAATAAAATGTTACCAAATCAAGAAAATTTTAGTCGAATGTTTTTAGGAATATGGGAAAAAGAAAATCCAATGATAAAGAAAGAAGGAAATAAAATGATAGAAAGTATTAATTTAATTGATTTATATGCAAATAAGCATAGAAAAAGTATTGAAAAAGAAACAAAAGAAAAAATAGAAAAAATCAAAAATGAAAGTTCAATAAAAAAACAATATGATGAAATAACACAAAAATGTAAAGATGATTTACAAAAATTATATATTTCACAATTTACAGACGAAGAAATTGAAAAAGTAAAAGAAACTTTAGAAGGTTTAAGTAGTTATCAAAAAGAATTACAACATAAAACATCAATTTGTGAATTTGGTTATTTTATTAATAGTGACTTTAAAAATGATGAAATTAAAAGCCTTGAAAACGAAATGATTAACAAAATAAACGAACTTAATGATTTAGTTAAAACAGTAAAAGCACATGTTGGTATCGCTAAAACGAAAGAAGAAGTTGAGGAAATACTAACTAGATATGGAATTATTGATAAGAAAGGTAAATTGGTGATTAAATAATGAAATTAAAAGTTGGAGATAAAGTAAAATTAAAAAATAGAAGAGGTAAAGAATGGAATCGTAACGGTAAGATGGATAAATATATTGGTAAGATTGTTACTGTATCTAATATAACTCTTGGAAATGGTTTTACAATTAAAGAAGACGACGGTAGAGGATTTCCTCGATGGGTGTTTCGCCTAGAAGATATTGAATATGTAGTAAAACAAAAACATTTTAAATCATTGCCAAACAATTATACAGGGACAATAGAAGTAGAAAATGGTTTTATTCAAGAAAAAAAAATACTAGATGACACAGAAAAAAGATATTTAAAAGCTGTTATTAGACCGTTTAAAAATAGAGTTATCAATATTGTTAAAGAAAATTGCTGTGACGGAAATTGTTATATTTCTATTAGTTTAAATAATGCCGAAGAAATTTTATTACCAAATTTTAAAAAAGGAACTATGTATAACGGCATGGAAGAAGATAAAAGATACACATTAAAGGAGTTGGGATTAGATGTTTAATAAAGTAACTTTAGTAGGAAGAATATCTACAGATTTAGAATTAAGATATACTGGTTCAAATAAAGCATATTGCAGATTTAATCTAGCAGTAAATAGAATGAATGAGGGTACAGATTTTATTCCAGTAACAGTTTGGGGAAAGCCTGCTGAAAACCTTGTTCAATATCAGAGTAAAGGTAGTTTAATACTTATTGACGGTTCAATTAGTATGAATAATTATACTGATAAAGATGGAAATAATAGAACATCATTTGAAGTAATGACAAGTAATGTACAATTTTTAGGCAGTAAAAAAATGAGTGATGAATCTTCTATTGAACAAGCAGAAACAGATCCATATGAAGATTTTGGAAATAAAGTTGAAATTGATGATAATTTCTTAGATTAAAACGAAAGAAGGAGTATAAATGGATTGTATATCATATATTAATGATTTAATAATTGAAATAGATATATTGAAAAAATTAGATAATAATAATCCAGAAATAATTAATAAGATAAATGAAAAGGAAAAGTTACTTGAAGAATGCAAATTTAACTTATCAAAGTTATCTAAAAATGGTATAGAGTATAGAATATATTTGTATTACTTGAATGGGATGTCTATTAATAAAGCTATACAAAAAGTAGCTGATGAAAATTATAAAAATGATATAAAACCTTTTACTGAAAGAGCAATTTATAAAAATTATTATCAAAATTTGAAAAAAATTATAAAAATTCATTAAAAGTTCAGTAGAAACATTGATATAGTATGAGTGTAGTATTTTTACTACAGTATGTAAAGGCATACCTCCTTTCTACGAGAAAAGCAGTTATCTCCTTTCGTGCTTTTCTCTAATATTGCTCTTTGGTGGAATTGGCAACACATTGCACTTTGAATGCGAAGAGTCTAGGTTCGAATCCTAGAAGAGCAACCAAAATTAAGTGTTATCTTTATAGGTAGCATATTGAGTAAATATAAATAATCGTCCTAGTTAAGTGAGTAATCAATAAGCAAGAACCTTTACGAACTCGAGTATGCTAGTAGGAAATGTAATTGATGAAATGGTTAGAGGGTAGGTGACACAACCCTAAATATGCTTAATTATATTTACTTGATATGGTGCTTATAAAAGAATGGAGTAAAAGGTTACGAAAGTTATCGCTGATAACTCTAGTACTTCTACGGAACTAGACGAACTGACGAGTTTGTTAAAGCCTTTAAGCACTAATAATGCAAATAATATATACTTCATTGCTAGAAATAGTTGTCATTGTGGTATATATTGACTATCTCTAGCAGGTAGTGTACTGATGATATATCGCCTTGTTGCGAGGTCAAGTGGGTAAAACCGAGAACATATGCAATCGTTGGGAAGTTTTATATCATTAGTACAGTATCTATTAAAGATACAAAGAATTTTCTATTTATCTTGGCTATTGGCAAGCTTACGAACAAAATAGAGGTGGCAAACGACCAAATGATTTGCATGATGGATTTGTATGTGGCGGGGAAACATTCAGTATTTACTACTTATAGTAAAGGCCAATAAGGTTGAAAGTATCCTTTGTTAGTAAATGCTATATTTATCTGCAGGTGTGATATAATCTTTGCTAACATAAAAATATAGGCTATCGGTGCGTTTTTGCAATCAAGTTTAATATGTCCGTACGCCGTGAGGAATAGAACTGGTAAGCTATTCCAAGACTATCCAAATAAAAAAACTCGTAGAATAGTTTTCTAGCTCGGGCTGTACTATAACAACTGGGGCTCTCATATGGGGCATGTAGCTTAATGGGTAAAGCTTGTATCGTAATAACTGGGAAATGATACTTAATGCCACAGTTGATGTCAGTTCGAGTCTGACCATATGCCCCTTAAATGCTCGTATGTTGAAATTGGTAAACAAGACGGACTTAAAATCCGTTGGGAGTTATCCCTTATAGGTTCAAGTCCTATTACGAGCACCAATTATGACTATATCTGCAGGAGTCATGACCTGTTTTGTATATAGAGGACTTATACTCCAAAAGTATATGTGGTGAAGCCTATATAATGGCAGAGGTTTATGCAAGTTTAGACTAATTATTGACAATTATAATTTAAGAACTTGTGGTATTTTGATTATTATTATCCAGAAAAGAAAATAATCGGTTAGTGTTTACTGAAAATACAAATTGTCGGTTTCTGATTGCTTTGACTTAATAAGCAATCACCATATAGGCAAATAACTCAATGGTTAGAGTTCTGGTCTTATACACCAGCGGTTCTAGGTTCAAGCCCTAGTTTGCCTACCAAATGAATTTTGAAGGGAGAATACAATAATTCTCTCTTTTTTTGATAGAAAGTAGGAAAATAATGACAAAAGTAAGTAAAAAGAAATTTCTACGATATGAAACTGGAAATATATTAATTTATAACGACAAAGATATTAAATATTATAGTGGTGTGCCAATGGAACTTGATGTTCATACTGATTATGAAGAATATCAGAGTCTTGAAAGTGATATTAAAACTATAATTCCACTCGGTTCAACTTTAACAGTAAATATAACTAAGTTTAAAGAATTAGATAACATAATGTTAGATGAAACGACAATGAAAAGAATAGCAAAATATAACAAAGATGTTGAAGTCAAAAGGTTAGACAATACAATTAAAGAAAAGAAGGATAAAATCAAAGAATTAGACGATATTTTGCAAGATAAAGAGGGCAAAGTTAAGAAGTTAAAAGAGTTTGTTGCAAATCTTTATAATATAGATCTTGACAAAGATGTTGATGAAGATGATGAAGGTTATGACTGGGATTAATTCTGGAAAAAGATTTGAACAGAACTGGAAGAATAGTATTCCAAAAGATGTATTCTATTATAGATTTAGAGATGGTTCTTCTAGTTGGGGTGGAAACGATAAAGTTAGGTTTCAACAATCAAATATATGTGATTGTTTAATGTTTGATGGTGATTATTTGTATTTACTAGAATTAAAATCGACAAAAGGAAAAAGTTTGCCATTTAATAATATTAAAAAGCATCAAATAGATGATTTGTTATGGGCAAGTGAGTATGCAAATACAATATGTGGTTTAGTTGTTGAATTTAGTGATTTAACAGAATGTTATTTTATAGAAATAGGCCGATTTAAAGCATTTTATGATTCTACTAATAGAAAGTCTATATCAGTTGATTATCTACGAAAAAATGAAATAAAAATAGGTACAGAAAAGAAAAAAATAAATAGTAAATTCGATGTAAAAAAATTTATAAATGATGTTATAGAGAGTGTGATTTAGTGAAAAATGATTTTGATATTATAAAATATAAATTCAAAGACCAAATAAAAATAATTCCAATCGCCGATGTACATTGTGGAAGCATTAATTTTAATTTAAAAAGATGGAAACAATTTAAAGAATATATATTAAAAGAAGATGATATTTACATTGTGATAGTTGGTGATTTAATAGATAATCAGACAAAAAACAGTCATAGTCCTTTCAATGTATCTGTAATAAATGGAGTAGCAATGACCCCATTTGAACAAAAGAAATGGTTGGTTAGAGAATTGACGGATTTAAAAGAAAAAATATTATGTGGTGTAAGTGGAAATCATGAAGCTAAAAAAGATAATAAAGCAACAGATCAAGATATTATGTATGATGTATTTTGTAAATTAGATATTGAGGATAAATATAGACCTAACATGGCATTTATTAAAGTGCAAATAGGAGATAGAAACGATTGTGATAGACAAACTTATACATTTGGAATAACACATGGTTCTGGTGGTGGAACTTTAACTGGAAGTGCAATTAATAGAAATGAAAAGTTTGGGTATGTGATAGATGGACTTGACTGTTTAATAACAGGGCATACACATAAACCAGCAATAACTAAACCGATGAAATTGGTAATTGATAGTAGAAATAACAAAGTATCTTTTAAACCTTTTTATCAAATAATTGCTACATCATGGCTTGATTATGGTGGTTATGCATTGGCACAGCAATTGAATCCATCAAGCTTTATGAGTCAAGAAATTATATTAAATAAAAATAAAACAAAAGAATTGGAAATAAAGGTGAAGTAATGAGAACAAAGAAAGAAATTAAAAATAAAATTAAAGAATTATATGAATTATCATCAAAAGGAAAATTTAATATACTATGGATTGTGATTGTAACAGATGCTTTAAGTTGGGTATTAGGTGACGATTATTTGGACACAAATGTATTAATAGGGGATGAAACAAATGAATAATATTATCGGAATTCTTTGTGGTGTTTTTTTACTAACAATTTTTATTGGCTTATGTTGTTATTGTATAAGTCAAGGTATAAATAAAGATTTATTAAAAGAATTAGATAAGCAAAAGCAATTAAATAAACAACTTTTAGGATTATATCAAAATGAGCAAGATAAAACAGATACATTATACAGAATAATATTTCATATTAGGCAACAATTATCTTTATTGAAATTAAAAGAATGCCCAGAAGAAGAATTTAGAAACATTCCTTTTGAAATAATTGAATGGATTGATATGTTGGAAAAAGTTAATAACGGTGATGAAAATGGCATACGTGAGTAAATATGATAGAACATTTATTTCTTTTATGAATAAAAAATATAAAAATCATAGTGTTTGTTTTGAATTTATAGATGATTATAGATTATGGCTTTATGAAGATTATTGTGTATATGATAACGTTTTGTATTATAAACAAATGGAAAAAGATTTACAGGAATATAGTGATTTTCAGACTGGAAAAGAGAGAGACAAGAGAGGCAAGATAGATGGCAACTGGGAAAAAGATTAAAACAGAAGAACAAATACAAAAAATAAAAGAATCCAATCGTGAAAATAGAGAGAAAAAGATACAAGATAGAGAACAACTTGTAAATCAAATAAGAGAAGAATCTAAAGAAAAATTGTTACCAACATTGAAGAAAAAAACAACAGAACTTACTAACTACATTATTGAATTATTAAAAAATAAAGGCGAAGAAAAAGTTAATAATATACAAATAATGTCTTTAATAGCACAAAGAAGTATGCTAGAAGTTGCTAATGTGGGGAATATTACATACACACCACAAGAAATAATGTTAGGCTTTAATTTGTATCTTGAAATGATAAATAAAATAAATGAAATAAAGAAATTCCCGCCAACAGTAGAAAGTTTTTCAATATTTATGGGAATAAGTAGAAGTACGTATAATAATTGGCTAGTTGATCCAGACAAAAGAGAAGTTATGGACTATATACATTCATATTTATTAGGTGTATTAGCAACAGGTGGACTTATGGGAGAAGTTAGAGAGATATCAGCTATGTATTTACAAAAAACAATGGGAAAAGTAGAAGCACAACAACCTATTGTTGTTAAACACGAAAAAGCTACTGATGTTGAAGATATAAATAGACAATTAGAGGCATTAAAAAGAGATAATGTTATAGATGCAGATTGGACGGAAAAAGATTAGTATGAATAATAAAATATTAAAACAAAATGCAATAATGATATTGTATATCACAAATGTTATTGATGAATTAGATAAAAAAATAAAACATATAGAACAAGAATGCTCATATAGAAGCAAATATATTGATATAAGAGTTAATAAAGAACTTAAAAAATATTTTGAAAAGTGTTTGGAAGAAGTTTTAAATGTAGGTATAGAAAAAGATTGACTGGAAAAAGTTTTTTGACCGTGGAGTTAGAAAAAGTTTTCTGACTTTGTCCGTGGGTAAATAGGTGTATTTTTATACATCTTTTTATTATATTTTATTAATGATATGGCTTTATTTTATAGACTTATTCGCTTAATAAATGCTAAATTAATACAATTATACTATAATTTAAAACTTTGTTTAAAATGGCTAAAAATGAGTAAATATAGAGTGTTAAAACAGTAAAAATATAATGTTATTCATGTATAAATAATCAATAAAAAAATAGCCTTTTTAATTTGACTATTTTTGTTTTTTTGCAAAGTCACACAAACCACACCAAATAGCTAATACTATTATCAAAATTGTGACCATTCGGTTACGTCCTCCTTAATTTTGTTTAATATTTCTTGATAATTTTTAGTATTATATTTATTATAGCATTTTTTTAAATCGTTTTGAAAACTTTTGGATGGATATCTAGTCCATAAACAAGCCTTTGCTTGACCAATATTTTCATTAATAATTTTTTCAAGCGTATTTATAAAGTTTTCTTTAGTGTTGTATTTACCTTTTGGTTTTCCTAGTCGTGTCCCTTTTGTTTTAACTGCTTTTAAACCTTCTTTTGTTCTTTCACTTATTAAGTCTCTTTCAAACTGTCCAAGAACTGAGAATATACCCAATAATAAATTGGTGTTAGCGTCTGGTTTTTCTCCGGCTAATAGATTAAAATTTTCTTTTAATATAATCACATTTATCTGTTTTTTTTGTATAAATTCCGTTATTAAATCAAGTGTTTTAATAACACCGCCACGAGATAAACGAGAAAGGCTTTCACATACTAGAGTGTCGCCTTTTTCCATTTTTTTAATTAGTTTGTCAAATTCGGGGCGTTTTGTTTTGGTTCCTGTGAAAGTTTCTTCTATATATTCACAGTTAACGCCATTTATATAGCCTTTATCCTTAAATATTTGAATTTGCCTGTCATATTCTTGTTTGTCAGTGCTGATTCTTATATAACAATATGTTTTACTCATAGCACACCTCCAATAAATCCCAAGTATTAAATATATTAACATCATTTTTTAATATTTCTTTTTTATTTTCTAAAGCCTTATCACATATATAGCCTAAATCAATGTGGCTTTCATCTTTTAAATAAGCTTTATAAATAAATTGTATTAACATTATTATATCATTTTCTTTTAAGTTTTTAAAATCTTCATTACATTTTAAATTATAGTATATTATCATAGATAACATATCATATTTATGTTTTTTTATTATTTCATCATATTCTTTAAAGTCCATTTTCTTTCATCTCCCTTTAATTCATTAATTCGTTAGCATTCTGTATTAAGTCTATTACTTTGTCTATTGTTTCGTTTTTATAGTCGAAATATTCTTCTAGTTGATATAATATTCTTAAAATTATATCGGTTCTATCGCCTACAAATTCACTAGTTAAGTTATTATATATATAACGCATAATTTCTTTTTTTATTTCTTCTCTAGTCATATTTTACATCTCCTTTAAAATAGCGGTATTTCTTCACTATATTCATCAATTACTTTTTTTATTTCTTCGAATTCTAATTCATCAATAATATCACTTAAATAATAAGCTAATTGATTTTTACTATTATTAAAGTTATTTACTGCATAGTCAATCATATTTTCAAAAGTATTATATGTGAAGTGGTTAAATTCACAATTAAATGTATCTTGTAAATATTCCATAATTTTATTTGTCATCTTCTAAACCTCCATTTTTTTTACATATTTCCATCATAATGTTATAAGCTTTTAATAATTTATAATAATCTTGTTCACTTTCAACACTATCAAAGCAGCTTCCTAAAAATGCCATTAAGTCATTGAATAAAATCATTATAAATTGATATATTTGAAATTCATCAAGCTCATTTTGAATATTTTCTATAATATCATCATATTTTTCTATATTTAATTTTTTAAATTTTCCCATTTTTACACCTCTTTACTTTCTAAATATGCCTTTAATTTTGGGTCATATTCTTTTAATGCTAATAAACATTGCTTATAATTGTTATAATATATTTTATATTTTTCTTTATAGTAATTTAGTCTATAAAGAAGTAGGGTAATTATTAATAATAATATAATTGTTATATATTCCATTATTGCACCGCCTCAACTTTCATTATCATTAATTTATATATATTTATTGTTTTATTAACGTCATTGTATTCTTTGCTAATATCAATAAATCTTTTTAATGTGTTTATACATTCATTTTTAGTTAAACAGCTTTGATTTACTGGAAACCCTAGCAAAGTGCCAAAGTCTGCAGATATTCCAAAACTAAATAGTTTATTATTAACATTTTGTACTAATATAAAGCGGTCATCTTCATATAATACATTGTATAGTTCATAATTATTTTTAAAGTACCATTTTCTAGTTTTCATATTAAGCCTCTTTTCCATAATTTAAAATATAATCTCTATAGCTTTTTTTATTTTTATAAATTTTATTATCCCAACCGTTCATTATTTCAATATTTAAATCTAGCATTTTATCTAGTATGTCGCATAATCTTATTTTTAAATCGTCATTGTTTTTGTGGGTATTACTTGCACCAAAAACACAACAATCATTGCTATAAAATTCATCCCATATATTACATAATTCATCAAACAACATTTTGTTGTCTTTTATAAATTCATTGCTAAACCAATAGCTTTTTAAAATTCCACTTTTTAATACTATAAAACACTCTTTATATTTTTTCATTTTTTCAACTCCTTATCTTCTAGCTCTTTTGCTCTTTGTTCGAAAGAATAAAACCCATTTATAAAATAGTTTACTATTTTTATATATATTTCTTGTGCTTCTTCTAATGTTCTGACTTTTCTAGTAACAAATTTTTCTTTGTTTGTAAAATCTACGTTGTAAGTGCTTCCGTCTTTTACAATGTCTATTATTTGCCCAGTTTGTAGGTCTTGCGTTGAAATAATTGTATAGTTCATATTACCACCCCAATTCATTCATAGCTTTAAGATAATCTTCTTTAGCTTCTTTGAATAATTTTTGCATTCTTTCGCTTTTTTGATAATCTTCTTTTTTACAAAAACCACCTGCACCAATTCCAACGACATTATTAATCATATCGTCAATACTTTCAAAGCCTAGTTCGTTAGATCTTTCTTGTAATTGTGCGTTACCAAATGCGAAGTAAATAGGCAAGTTATTTGTTTCTTTTTGTTGTCTTTCTTTAAATTCTTCATAAATTGTTTTCATAATATCACCATAGATAGGGAAGAGGGTTTTATTCCTCTTCGCTTTCCTTGTTTTCAGCAATGCCTTTATACAATAAACAAGGTATAAAATCAGTTTCATAAATACCATCACTATTTTTGTAACTTCTTGGTACTGCTAAAGTTATATAACTTGTTTTTACTCCGTTTTCTAGTTCTTTTATTTCTGGGTCTTGAACTAATCGACCAACTATAATTGTTTGATTTAACATATTTTTCATTCCTCCCATTATGTCATGCTTGACATTTTTAATTAAATCTAATATAATGAGAGATGAAGAAAAGGGAATTTTGTTTTTAGTCGAATAACTCTTTTTTTCTTATATCATATATTATTTTGTATATTAGAATTCCTAAGCAAATGTCAATTGCTAAATCTAATATTAAAGATAATATATTTCTATTGGTAGTTATAAAGTATTTGAATAATGTTATAATCACATAAGCCGAAGTGATAACATTTTCCCACTTTATAACTCTTTTTTTGTGCATTGATGTAATAGGGTTAACTCTCATTTTTTAGCTCCTTTCATATTTACCAAAACCCCATTTGATAATTATGTCTTGAGTTTTCCCTTTTCCTTATCTCTATATACATTATAGCACTTTTATTATATATTGTCAATAGTTATACTATAATTTATTTATTATTTTATAATATATTTATTATAGTATTATTATATGTAAATTATATAAAATTATACTTTAAATTATACTATTATTTATATATTTATATAGTTAGTATTATTGTATTATATATGCATTTTGGCGGTGTGATACTGCATTATTGATATATTATGATATGGGTATATTTATATAGATATATTTTTGTTATTATATTTATTTGTATTATTATTAATTGTTATTAATTGTTTGTTATTGTTATTATTATTTAAATTGTAACAGAAGTTTGCTTTCCTCTCTAATTTCAAAAATATATAATTATTTAACACTATATTATTATTTTATAGTGTTTTTTTGTTGTGGTTTAATGTATTATTTATTATTGTTTTAACCCTTATAAAACAACGATTTATTGTAGTATTAACGAACGTTAACACCCCAACCCTATTTTTAAAAGGGTACTAGGGGGCTTTTTTACCCCCGTAAATATATAAAAAATAACAAAAGGATTCACATATATAATCATTTTTAAAAATACTTAGCAAAAATATATATTTATTAATTTATATAAGAAATAATCAAGTAAAATTGGTTATTTTTTCATTTTATATTAAAAATTCATTAAAAGTTCAGTAAACAAAGTGATATTTTATGATTGAAGAATAATTACATATTTATAAACGCTACATCTTACAGAATGATAGCTATAAATACTAATCTTAAAGGTGATATTACTGATAGAGAAGCAAAATATATATAAAATATATAGTTTAACCTTTAAATATAACACTAAACTTATAAAATTATATAGTTCATGAATGAACCAGTTACATTGGAAAAATGGGGGTCATTTATGATACATGAAAGGTGATGTAAAATGAAAAGAATCATTTATACTGATAAAAATAGAGAAATAATAGGTAATATATGTAAAAAAACAGCAGAAAATAGAATTTTATATATATATATAAGACAGGATAATGGAATTATTATTAAGAGACCATATGAAAAATACAAAATTGAAGAAATCAATTAAAACAAACAATAAGTGAGGATCTATTATGGAAATAATTTTAAAAAATGGAGACTGTTTAGAGTTAATTAAAGACATACCTGATAAATCAATAGATTGTATTATAACTAGCCCGCCTTATTGGAAAGGTTTTGAATATGAAGCGTATTTTAATTCATATAAGCAATATTTAGATTGGTGTGAAATATGGTTAAAAGAATGCAAACGTATTTTAAAAGATGACGGTACATTTTATTTAAATGTGATAAATGATAGTGAAATAACGATCAGAGCATTTGAAATAATGGAATTAGCAACAAGAAAAATAATGTTTAAATTGCACGATACAATTATTTGGTATAGATATAATCAACAACCAGCCAATACTGATAGACAATTAACTAATCAGTGTGAATATATTTTTATGTTAAAACATACTTCTGCAGGCGTAAAGTTGCATAAACAAGAATTATATTCAAGATTTCCAGAATTATTTAAAACGAAAAATGTGGGAAATGTATGGGAAATTCCGTTTAATCGTGGAAAGCAATCAAATAAAAGTTTTGGAAGAAAAGAAACAAAGTCTAAATGGGGACATAGTGGGTTTCCTTTAGAATTACCAGAAGCTTGCATATTATTATCTACGAAAGAAAATGATACAATATTGGATTTATTTATGGGGTCAGGCACAACAGGTGTTGCTTGTAAAGAGTTAAATAGAAATTTTATAGGAATAGAACTGAATAAAAACTATTTTGAAATTGCTAAAAGCCGTATAGAAAATATTTCAAATAGTAACTAAAAAGGAGAAATAAGTATGTTGGAAAATAATGATTTATATTTGTTTTTAAAAGGAAGAAAATTAAAATTTTGGAAACATAGAAGTTTAAGAAAATTAAGAAAATATTTAAATGAACTAGAAGAACCGTACAATTATCCGTTTACACAACCATATTGTACTTTACTTGCATTAATAGAACTTCAAAAACAATATTGTTATTTGTGTGGCTACAATGCATATGACATAAGATGTTTAAAAGAACAATTGAAAAAGGAGAAATAAGAATATGGATAAAGAAATGTTAGATATAGTTAATGATTTATCAAAAAAAACAGCAACTGAATTAGCATTACAAATTATGGAATTATCTAGTGAAAATTTAATTTTAAAACAACAAACCCAAAAGCAAAAAGAAGTTATTGATAAAGCTATTGAATATATAAAAGAAAAACAAAAAATTCAATATAAATTTGCACTATCTCATATAGAATGTGATGTTTTATTACAAATATTACAAGATAAAGAGGTGTCAGAATGAAATACGAATTACCAAGTATTGAATTAATAGTAATTGAAGAAAACAATTATTTGAAATTTGGAGAATATTTAAATGATATGCAATGTGATGATACTACAAATAAATTAAGCCTTGATGATTTAGAGTATGTGAAGAAATTACAACAACAAAATAAACAACTCCAAGAAAGAATTGAATATTTAGAAAGAAGTATTGTAAGAAAAGAAGAAACTATAACTGAATTAGAACAAGAACAAGTCTCATATACGAATGAGTATGCTGATAAAGTTGACAAAGAAAATAAAAAATTAAATGGTGCTATACAAACTTACGATATACTTTTAAAATCAAATGCTGAAGAAAATAAACAATTAAAGGATAATTGGAATAAGTTAAAAGAATTTATAGTAAAAGAATATTATATGTATTTACCATTAGAAGCAAGTACAAAATCTATAACAATTCTTATAGATAAAATGCAAGAACTAGAAAAAGGAAGTGATGAGTAAATGTATACAACAAAAATTATGCTAATACCAGATTATATTGAAGAAATAGAACGATTAACAAAAGAAAACCAAGAATTAAAAGAAAGATTAGAAAGGATTAATAATTATCTAGATAAGTATTATTCTATGGAAAATCAATATTGGTTTGACCATATACGAGATATTGTAGAAGATAAGTAGGCGGAATAAATGAAAGATAGAGAAGAATATATAAGTATATTAGAACAAGATAATGCAGAATTAAAGAAACAACTTGAAGAATATAAAAATTCACAATCTTGTAGTTTTGTAAATATTTGTAAAAGTACAAAAATTGCTAATTATAATCAACAAAAAGAATTTATAAAGTGGCTAGAAAATGAAATACACACTATTGAAACAACTTATAGTCAAATAAATGGTAATTATGGTTTAATAAATGAAAAGTTAGAAGCATTAAAAGAAGTTTTACGAAAATACAAAGAAATAATAGGAGTAGAAGATGAATCAAGATAAATTAAAAGAAGTTATAAATAACATTGCAAATTCAATAGATATGAGTGATTTAGAATTATATAGAAGTGAATTAGGTAGCAGAATAAATATTTTTGAACTGTTTTTCGACCATTATTTTAGAAAAATGGAAGGCTCTTCATGTTCACATGATAAATCAATATATGTTAGTAAAAAAATAGAAAAATATCTTAATACTGGTGAAAATGAAAATTTAAAACAAACATATAGAGAATATCAACAAAATGGTGGAAATATTGGCTCTATAACTGAACTTGATGAAATATGTTATTGGTGTCCTAAAACAATAAAAGATTCAGAAGAAGCAACATCAATTATATTTCATTATTTGTGTATAGATACTAATTACTTTAAAGATAAGTATAAAGAAATAATAGGAGAATAGGACTAAATGGCACAAGGATTTTTGGCTGATGAAAATGGTGTTATTCTTCAAAAATTAAAAAATATTGACCGAGTAATATGTCTTGATGATGGCGACCGCATTCTTCGCAAGGGTACATTAGAATATCTAAATGATACTACCGATATAAAATATCATTTTATCAAAATCAATCCTAAAATATTTGATAAATATTGTAAAAAATATTCAATACTGCCGTATCTAACATGCCATATTGGTTATATGGACAATATATGCTGTTATGACAATGGCAAAATTATTCAATTGAAAGATTTACCGAAGGTATGTGAAGTGAGTGAAACTACAATTAAAAGACAATTAAAAGGCTTGATAGCAGATGATATTATTCATAAAGTACCATATAAAAAAAATCAAAAATGTTTAATGATAAATCCATATCTTGCTATGAGAGGAAAAAGAATATATTTATCAACTTATAATGAATTTAAATTATCAGCTTTAAGAAATGAGGTAGAAGAGTGATGGATAAAACAGATATATTTAAGGAATTAGTCAATAGAAAGAAAATATTAGAAGAAAAAGGCTATAAAGTCATTTATATTGGACTATATGGAAGTCAAAACTATAATTTAAGTGATGAACAGAGTGATATAGATGTTAAGGCAATTATATTGCCTACATTACAAGATATTATATTTAGAAAAGTAACAAGTACAACTATTGAATGTGAAAATGGCAACATAGATGTTAAAGATTTAATAACTTTCTATGATGTTATAAAAAAAGGTAATTTTAGCTATGTAGAAGCAATAGATACTGAATATTCTATTGGAGATAAGTATATAAAAGAATTATTTAAAAAATTTAGACCAAATTTAAAAAGCATTTTAGGTGCTATGTATGAGAAAAGAAAAGCCTTAACACATGAGTATCCAAGTAAGCATAGTGAATTTGAAAAATGGGGATTTGACCCTAAACAACATCATCACATTTTAAGATTATATGATTTATTAGAGTATAACTTAAAAAATAATGATACAAGAAGTTATTTAGTATACGAAGATAATTCAGATAGACAAAAAGAATTGCTAGATTATAAACGAAATAATAATAATATAGCCTTATCAATTATTGAACAAGATAGTGATGATTTTATAAATAGAGCTAGAGAATTAATTGATTATAATTATTCTTATGAATATAAAAATATAGATGTTGAAATAAACCAATATATAGAAACTAACATCAAATTAGAATTGCTAAAAACCAGTCCAACTATGTTTGCTAAAGAATATAGAACATTCGATGGCAATATTCCTAAGAAGGATTTAGAAAAATTTCCAATATTACAACAATACGATGGTAAAGATATTTCTTATATCGTTTATGAAAGCGTGGAAATTCTATGAATGGCAAAGATAGTATAAAAGACAATATGTATGCCTTATATGAAATGTACAATCAATATAAATTGCTATATAACTTTTATCAAAAATATAAATCAATCAAAAATGAAGAAGATATTCGAGAGAGAATAGATTATTTAAAGAAAAACCCTAAATGTTCAATGAGAACAGAATTAGAAACATTATTATGGTTGTTAAATGAGGTGGAATAAATGAGTAGTTATGTAAGTAAAAAAGCAATTAGATATAAGATTAAAAAGAAATTATCTGATGAAGAAAGAGATAAATTATGGGATTATCGTTTTGATGATGAAAAAACATTAAAGCAAGATTATAACTTAAATTATGATATGGAATTTGATGTATCTATGAATGAAGATTATTTAGATATCGTTTTAAAAAAGACTTATGATACTATTTGTGGTGATTTTGGAAATTCGAGAAAATTAACACAAGAGGAAATAGATAAATATTTACCAGATTTTCAAAAAATAAGTACTGATATAAAAAGTAATGATTTAAGATATGTATTTTATTGCTATTACAACGGGACAGATGCTCCAGATTGTTTTGATGAAGGGGAATGGTGTTGTGATTAAATGAAAGACTTAAAAATATTTACTGATGATGTTGAACAAGAAGCAATAAACCAAATAAACGAATTATTAGATCAAGAGGCATTTAAAGATAGCAAAATCCGTATAATGCCAGATGTTCATGCTGGTAAAGGGTGTGTAATTGGTTTTACTGGTAATTTAGGTGATAAAGTGATTCCAAATATTGTTGGTGTTGATATTGGCTGTGGTATGTTATGTGTTGAATTAGGCAATATTGATTTAGATTTAGAAAGATTAGATAAAATTATTAGAGAATATGTTCCTAGTGGTTTTGAAGTTCATGATGAAAGGAAATATAAATTTCTAGAATTACAAGATTTGAAGTGTTATAAAGAATTAAAAGACACAAAACGATTAGAAAGAAGTATTGGAACACTTGGTGGCGGTAATCATTTTATTGAAATTGATATTGATGAAGATAATAATAAATATTTAGTAATTCATACAGGTTCAAGAAATTTAGGAAAACAAGTAGCAGAATATTATCAAGAATTAGCTAATCAATTATGTAATTATAATATTGGTGAATATAAAGAAAAACAACAAAAATTAATCAAAACATATAAAGAACAAGGAAGAAAACAAGAAATACAATCTGCTTTAATAAAATTAAGAGAAGAATATAAAACAGATCATAAGAAAATACCAAAGGATCTAGCATATTTGGAAGGGCAATATAGAGAAGATTATTTACACGATATGAAAATATGTCAAGAATTTGCTAAAGATAATCGTTTATGTATAGCAAAGCAAATATTATGTAATTATTTTCAATTACCATATTATGAAGGATATAAAAGTGTAAGATTAAGAGAAAAAGCAATGTCCACTTGTGATTGGTATACTCAAGATATGATTGAGAGGGATTTTTGGTATTTTGAAACAATACATAATTATATATCATTTGAAGATAACATAGTTCGTAAAGGTGCTATATCTGCTAAAAAAGGTGAAATGGTATTAATACCAATGAATATGAGGGACGGTTGTATTATTGGTGTAGGAAAAGGCAATGATGATTGGAATCAGTCAGCGCCTCACGGAGCAGGTAGAATAATGTCTAGAATGAAAGCAAAAGAAACTTTTAATTTAGATGAATATAAAGAAAGTATGAAAGATATTTATACGACATCAATAAATGAAAATACCATTGATGAAGCACCATTTGTATATAAACCAATGCAAGAAATAATTGATAATATAAGCGATACAGTAGATATTATTAAAATAATTAAACCAATATATAACTTTAAGGCTAGTGATTAGATGTTAACAATTAAACAAAAAATGCTATTGGAAGCAATTGAGTGGTTTATTAATGAATATGGCTATAGTCCTACAAATCGTGAACTTGCTAATATATTAAAATGCGATGTTAATACAGTATTTAAAAAGTTGCTTATTTTAGAAGATAAAGGATATATAAAAACTCAAAATGGACGAGCTAGGACAATTCAGATAATAAAGAAGGTGGAAGAATGAAAATAATAACTAACAAAATAAAATGCAATTATTGTGGTGACGTTATAGAAAGCAAGACAGTACATGATTACAAAGAATGTAAATGTGGAAAGGTATCAGTAGATGGGGGACATTACTATTTAAGCAGAAACTTTCCAGGTGAAGTACCATTTAATCCAGATAAGCACTTTACTGATTTGAGTCATTATATTACAGATGAAGGTGAAGAAATAAATAATGATAAATGTATCTGATTATATACAAATGATTCTTCATAAGAAAAAATGGACTAATGCTAAATTATGCCAAGAATTAAACAAAATAGAAGAACAACTAGGCGAAAGTAGGACAACCCCTCAAAATATATCAAATTATTTTCACGGGCAATGGTCTTTTAGGCCTAAAGTTCTTGTTAAATATGAAAAAGCATTAGGTTTACAACAGGGTGTATTAGTAAACATGGTATCTCAACCAGCTTCAAAAGAGGGGCAAAAAGAATTAAAAGAAATAATAAAAAAAGTAGGTGAAATTAAATGATAAAAAAAGAAATTTATCCCAAGACAAAAAGAGTTAGCTGTAAAGGTGATAAAGTTTATCTTACTGAAAAGATAGATGGTAGTAATTTAGTATTTTTTAAGAAATATGACAAATTATACTTTGCACAAAGGAATAATATTATTTGCATTGATGAAATTGAAGAACAAAAAGGAATGTTATATAAAGGATTGTATCAATGGCTATTAGACAATAAAGATATATTAGAAACTGAGTTACATAATAATAGTGCAATTTGTGGCGAATGGATAGGAATGGGTTGCCTAAAATATAATGTTGATGAATTTGATAAAAGATGGTATATGTTTGCAAAAGCAAATATAGATGATGATTATAACTTATATAATTTAATTTATGATCATGAATTATTTATATATCCGTTTGTAAGCCAAGAAATACCTAATTTCATTGGAATAGTACCAGAAGTTACTGAATTGATTAATTTGCCAAATAAAGAGCAATTAGATAGTATTTATGAGAAATATACAAACATAGTAAATAGAAATGTTGAAGGTTTTGTAATTAATTATAAAAATATAATAAGCAAATATGTAAGAATGAAAAATGGTCAATTAAAAGAACATTTTGATAGAGGTGAATAGATGAAATATTTATTAATTGGATTAGGAACGATATTAATGATTGTCTTTTTATTAAGTTTATCAGCCCTTATATTTTGGGGACTAGGTAATCTAATAATATGGGCATTTGGTATTAAATTTGTATGGACATTTTGGCATGGATTAGTATGTGCATTATTGTTCGGTTTATTGAAAGAAATATTTGGAAAGTAGGAATTAAAATGAAAGAATTAAAAGATACAATAGAATTAATGAATAGCGAAGATTATAAAGAAAGATTTAGAGCAGAATATTATCAAACAAAAATTAGATATGAAAAGTTGCATAAATTAATAATCAAAATGGAAGCAGGAACTTGTGATTTTACACCAAGTTGTGCTTTAGAAGTACACAAAGAACAAGCAAAATATATGGGTATGTATTTACACATGCTCGAAGTAAGAGCGGAAATAGAAAAAATAGAATTATAAGAAAGAAGGAAAAGAAAATGAATAATATGTTAATTATAAGTCAAGATGAAAAATTTACAGGAATGGTGAGATTTTTAGGAATTGGTCAAAGAAATCCTAAAACAGTTATAGGTGATGAATTAAAATCACTATTAGAAGAAAAAAGAATGACAAGTGATGAACTTATCACTTTAGTAGGTAACAGTTATAGAGATAATATTAAAAGAGTATTAGAAAATCAAGAACAACCTAAACCAAAATTAGTAGAATTAATTACAACTAAATTAGGCGTTGATAAGGATTATTTTGAAGATAAAGAACTAGAAAATGTAATTGTTACTGATAACAATATTATAGTGGCTAAATATCCTACAAATAAAAGAGCTTTAGAAGTAAAACAAGAATTAGATAAGTATATTATCGAATGTGTAAGAAAAGGCACTAATATAGTTATAGAAATGCCAAAGGAATAGAGGTGTAAAAATGAGTAATGATAAATTTTTAGAATTATGTAAAAAAACAATTGTTGATTATTTTAATAATGGAGTTGAAATAACTGACAATATGAAAATAACTGAAGATAATGTTTTTATTGTTTGGAGTTGCAAAACACTTCAAAACAATAAAGCATTAGTAAGTACTAATATAAGCGATGGCATGTATTATGAATTAACTTATAATGGTGATAAAAAAGAATTATATTTAGATGCATATAAAAAATGGGAAAACAAATGCATTGAAATAAAAGATTAGTATAAAATAGTGTAGCACTCTCTAGGGAAATATAAAGAGAGAGTGATTAGATGATAAAAGTTGGAGATAAAATCCAAATAAAAAAGCAAGAAACAACACTTGAAAGCACTTTTACAGATATATTAAATGTTCTTAAATCATCAAAAATGAAAGAACATGATAAATTAGACTGGTGTAATAGTGCTTTGAGCATTCTTGAAGAAATGTATAAACAAGATGAATTAGGTAGTGTTAAAGTAGCAAAGACTAAACTAATTCCAATATTACATAAATTAATTGAAGGGAGCAAAATTGAAAATATGGCTCTCTTTTTTGATTATTATAAAAGAGCCTATTGTTTTTGCGCAAGAAGAGATTTTGAGTGCTTTGTTGATTATATTGAATGGAATATGCCACGAAAGGTATTAGCAAATCGTAGAAATGTATTAAAGCCATATGTAGATGCCTTAAATAGAATAGCATTTGATGAAAGATTGCAATATCTAGTAGTATCTTATCCACCATCAATGGGTAAATCTTATTTAGCAACATTATTTACTGCTTGGGGCTATGGTATAAGTATTAATAATTCTGTAATAAGAATGTCTTATTCTGATGAATTAGTTTTAGGTTTTAGTAGAACTGTTAAGGGAATAATATCTAGCCCTGAATTTGCTGAAATATTTCCTTTGTTCAAATTATATAATGGAAAACCATTTGAGGTAGAAAGAGAATCAGACTGGAAGATAAAAAATGCTAATGTTCCTAAATCAAATCATATAGCAAGAACTCGTAACGGTTCAACTACTGGAGAAAGAGCTTCATTTGCAATTATATTTGATGATATGACAAAGGGAGCAGAAGAAGCAAATAGTGAAAGTGTTCATAGAGGAATATATGATAAGTGGAATACTGAATGGTGGAATAGACGAGATGGTGTAAGGTGTAAATTTATATTTGTTGGTACTCAGTGGACACCGGAAGACATTTTAAATAGAATCATTGAAGACAGAAATAAAATATCGACATTACAACCAACTGACAATCATTATGTTATGGAAAGTGAAGATAAATCAACGATAGTTATTCGTGTGCCAATGCTTGATGAAAATCATAAAACAACTTGTAGTGAAGTGTATCCACAACAAATAGCAGAACAAATTGAACAAAATACAGATCCATTTTTATTTAGTTGCGTATATCAGCAAAATCCTATTGCACCTACAGGAAGAGAATTTGCATGGGAATGTATTAGAACATATATAAATGAAGAATTATTAAATGTTCATTTAACACAAAATTCAATGGCAACATTAGATACAGCTCGTAAAGGAAAAGACAATGTATCTATGCCAATATTTAAGAATGACAATAATGGCAATCATTATTTAATTGATGCCATTTATAAACAAAAACCAATGGATGATTTATATGATGAAATAATTGAAAAAATAATTGAGCATAGAATTACAACATTAGTGATTGAAAATAACATTGATACTTCATTAAAACGACTATTAGAAGATAGACTACATATTAGAGGTATATATTGGTGTATTATTATTGAAAAATATAATACTGTTAAAAAAGAAGAAAGAATAAAGAATAATCGTGGTATTGTTCAAAAACAAATTGTATTTCCTGATAAATCGATTGTTAGGCCAAATACTGATATTGGCAGAATGATGGATAATATAACTAAATATTCTTTTGATAAACCAAATGTGCATGATGATGGTATTGATTCAGTATGTATGTATGCAAGTGAAATTATTTTTGGTAAAGGAACTTTATCTAAACCGGTTGCTATAAGACGACCTTTTTGACAAATAAGTCCAATTTATGTTGGACTTTTATACTTCGTAACTAACAATTTTTTTATTAATAATGTATAAATGTAGCGAACGGTCTAGTTTTTCCCTTCATTGACCGTTTAGTGCTACACGGGAGCATAACCGTAAGAATCTAATTTTTATTGTTGTGTTCCCTTATTTTATATTTTGGGAATACCAAAGTATGAAAGATGGTGAATTAATGGAAAAAGAAGAAGTAAAAACAACTGAAACACCAGTTGATAATAATACAAATGCACAAATACCTACTGATAAACCAGTAATGCCAGTTCAAGATGAGGTTAGGTTATTTGGTAGACATATAATTTATGCAGATTATGAACCAGAAGAAATGAATGATCAAACAATATCTCAGATATTAAATGATGTGTTTAGTGTTCATTTACAAAATTCAAGGGAAATAAATTATTTAGAAAATTATTATAAAGGTTTTCAACCAATTTTAGATAAAGTTAAAGAAGTAAGACCAACTATAAATAACAAAGTAGTAGAAAATAATGCTTATTTTATGGTTGAATTTAAAAAGTCATTTGTTTTTGGTAAACCAATACAGTATGTACAACGTGGTGATGTTGCTAATGAAGAAGTAGGAGCTTTAAATAGTTATATGTTAGCAGAGGATAAATATCCAAAAGACACTGAATTAGCAGAAGACCTATATATATCAGGAATAGGACACAGATTAGTTCTTCCAGATATAAATGAAGATAGTCCTTTTATGATAGAAAATCTTGATAGTAAAACAACATTTTGTGTTTATTCTAGTAGATTACCTCATAAGAAACTATTTGGTTGTACTTATACGAGAGGTGTTAAGGATTACACGATAAAAGGTAGTGTATATACGAAAAATGCTTATTATGAAATGATTAGTCCAAGCGTTGCATCAGCATTTGAAGTTAAACTTATAAAACCTACTATATTAAATGAAATTCCTATATTTGAATATTACTTAAATAAATCAAGAATAGGAATTATCGAAATAGTTATGGATATATTAAATAACTTAAATAGAATTACATCTGATGAAATGGACGGATTAGAGCAATTTATACAAAGCTTACTTGTATTTGTTAATCAAGATATTGATAGAGAAGATTATGAAGGATTACTTGATTTAGGAGCAATTAAAATCGCAACATCAGATCCAAGTAGACCAGCAGATTTAAAATTAATATCAAATGAAATAAAACATGATAATACAAAAGTATTACACGATAGATTATTCAATACTGCTTTAAATATTGTAGGTATTCCTAAAAATAGTGATAAAGCAAGTGGTGGAGATACTGGACAAGCTAGATATTTAGGTGAAGGTTGGACAATGGCTGACGCAAGAGCAGATGGCGATGAAATGGAATTTAAAAGATGTTCTAAACCAGAACTTAAATTAATTTTAAGAATATGCAGACTTGCTCCAAATAGTCAAATTAAAACATTAACATTAAAAGATATAGATCAAAAATTTACAAGAAATAAATCAGATAATTTCTTAGTTAAATCACAAGGTATGATGAATCAAATTCAAAGCGGTATATCACCAGATGTTGCTATGACAACAAGTGGATTATATAGTGATCCAAATGAAACATTTAATAAATCAATGGAATTCTATGGTGGTATAGAAAATTGGATTAAATTATTTGTTGGACAAGCGAATAAGCAAATAAAACAAAATAATGATAATAGCGATGGAAGTCTTAATAAGACGACATCTGCCTCAAAGGATGAGTCTGGAGAGGTTAATAAATAGGCATTATAAGAAACTTTGAGGGAAGTACAACTTCTATAAAGCCTTATAAGTAAGCCCAAACCAAAGAAACTTTAGAAGCCTTTGGAATTTTGCCGAAATAGCTCAATTGGTAGAGCAACTGTTTTGTAAGCAGTAGGTTGTGAGTTCAAGTCTTACTTTCGGCACCATGTTAGTTGTTAGTTAGATAGATAGTAGGTAGATAAAATGATAGTTAAAAATCAACAATTTAAAGACAAAGTAGTTGGAGTATGGGAAGAACAAATATATTCCAATGTTGAGAGAGTTTATAGAATAAAAGATAAAGCAGATGATGAATTTATTCAATTAAAAATAAAAGGTCAAGAGTTGTTAGAACTCATTCCTGTAACTTATACAGATGAAAATGGAAATCATCCTTCAATAACTGGTGCTATGTGGTTAATGAACGATGAAGGAAAAACAATAGAGAGATTAGTTTAAATTTAATTGACTAACAACTTTATATTTCGATGATGTAACGGTAGCATAACAGTCTCCAAAACTGTTTGTCTAGGTTCAAATCCTAGTCGATTTGCCATCCGGTATTGATGTAATTGGTAGCATAAGTGCCTTCCAAGCATTTTGTATCAGTTCAAATCTGATATACCGGTCCATATTGGGAAGTAATTCAATTTGGTAGAAGCCTTGATTTGGATTCAAGAGGTTGCAGGTTCGAATCCTGTCTTCCCAACCATTTAGTATACGAACTGATTTATCAGTTTATATAAATTTGCTTATTGTAGAGAGCACAAATCTACAACACTCAATTGATGAGATGTGACATCCATAAAAACATAAGAGTGGGAAAGGTATAGAAATGAAAGAAGAAATCGAAAAAGTATTAAGTGATGAAACACTTACAACTAATGAAGAAAGAGTTGATGCTATTGCGAAAAGTTTAGCAACATTAATGATTCCAAAAGATAAATATAATGATTTAAATGCTAAATATAAAACAGTAGAAAGCAACTATTCTACATTATCAACTGAATATGATGATTTCAAAAAATCAAAAATGACTGACGATGAAAAAAGAGAAGCAGAGTTAAAACAATTGGAAGTAGATAAGAAAGCAAATGCACTTAAAACAAGTGAATTAGCAGTAAAAGGTTTATTCTTAGATAATGGAATTAAAATTACTGATGAAGATACTGAATTAAAAGAAACTTTACAAAATATCATAAGTGAAGATTGCGATAAATCAGTAAAATTAGCAAATAATTTTATTACATTATTAAATAAAACAAAAGAGCAAACTAAAAATGAAACTACTACAGAATTGTTAAATGGCACACCAAAACCAGTAGGTGGTACTCAAAGTGCTAATCCTGTAGATAAGGTGGCAGAGTTACAAAAAGAACTTGAACAAGCAATTAAAGACAAGGACTTTTTGAAACAAACTGAATTAACTACTCAAATTTTCAAAGCAGAACAAGAAAAAAAGTTAAATAAGTAAAGTGTGGCACTCGTTTAGAAAAAAGGGATAGAAATTTTAAACGAGGTGAATATTTTTATGACAGGTGCTGAAACAGTACAAAGCTTTAGTTGTCCTAACTATTCAGGATTATTATACAATAAAGCAAATACAAAAACTCCATTTTTAAATATGATAAGTGGAAGAGTTAAATATACAAATTCAGTAGAATTCGTATGTGGACAATATTATACAAGTGAAGAAGGAGCAATACCAGAAATAAGTGAAACAGCTTCATTAACAGCTCCAACTGCAACATTTGTAACAAGAAGTCCAATGAGTAATGTTACTCAAATATTTATGGAATCAGTTGCTATTTCATACGCTAAACAATCAAATATGGCAACATTAAGTGGTGTTAACTTAGCAGGTCAACAAGCTAATCCACAAGATGAATTATCTTTCCAAGTTGCAAGAAAGATGGAAAAAATCAAGAGAAGTATTGAAAAAACATTTATTCAAGGAACTTATAATAAAGCAACAACTGACGCAACAATTAATAAAACAAGAGGTATGGTAGCTGCAATTACTACTAACGTAATTAGTGCTGAAAGTGGTCAAGGTTCTAGTAAAGTTAATGTTCCATTAGATATGTGGTTAGTTAATGATTTAGTTCAAAAAATCAATGACAATGGCGGAGATATTTCTAATATTGTATTATTAATGAATTCAGTTAACTTATTACAATTACATGGTGATGCTATAGAAATGAAAATGCCAATTGGAGAAGCTTATATGAGTGCCTATGGAATTCAAATAAGAGATTTAATATTACCAGTTGGAACAACAGTTCATTTAGCAATAGGCGAATTTATTCCAGCAGGAACAGTATTAGCAATTAATCCATCAGTAATTGGGCCAGTAGAACAACCAGTTCCAGGTAAAGGTAACTTCTTCTTAGAAGAATTAGCAAAAACAGGAGCAGGTACTAAATATCAAATCTTTGGTCAAATTGGATTAGATCACGGCCCAGAATGGTTCCACGGAAAAATTACTGGATTAAATACAGCATTTACTAAACCATCTAAGGAAGTAAAAGTTAATGTAACTAATACTACAACAAATCCAGTTAATACAAAAGCAGTTACTGCTTAATATAGCTTTTTAAGTAAGGAAGTGTATTTATGAGTCAAGAAGAACAATTAAAGAAAATGCGACTAGAAGTCTTAGGCGATGTAGCTGATGACACAAAAGATGAAGTGTTTAAATTAAAACTAGATGATGCAGAAATTGTGGCTCTAAATACACTTTATCCTTATGATTTAACAAAAACAACAATAGATGCTGAAAACAACAAACGATTAGCAAATTGGCAAACAAGATGTGCTATTGAATTATACAAAGCTATGGAAAGAGTTGGATATCAATCTTATAGCGAAAACGGATTGTCAGTTCAATTTTTAACATCGCTATTATCAAACGATTTGTTAGGAGAACTAGTTCCAAAGGCAGGTATCCCTAAATGATAAGTGTGAAAGCTAACCCTAAAAGCTGGGTTAAAGATGTTTATATAGCAAGTAAAATTGGCACACAACCAGACATTGAAGGTAATGAAATTAATGTATATGAAAAACCAAATAGTGAACCATATAAATTTAATTATCAACCAGTTAATACCGATGCCGATATTGCAGAGTTTGGAGAAAAAGCAAGCATTATGAAAAAAGCAGTTATCCCTATATCATATCAAGGCCATTTTAAAGAATTTGATGTAGCTTATCTTGATGGTGCAACACCTGATGGAGAAGAAAATTATGGAGATAATGCTAACTATAGATTATTACCACCAAGAGATGGTAATTCAGTTATAATTATATATTTTGAAAAACTTACAGGAAAGTAGGGATTATATGGAAACAATCAGTTTTACAAATCCTAAATGTATGAAATGCCCTAAAAATGAAACTTGTAAAAATAAAACAATGGTATGTGCATATATAGATGAAGATAAAATAAACAAAAAATCTAGTATTGATGCGATGCAATCAATTTTAGAACCATTGATAATAACACCAGAAATGTTACAAAAAGAAATAACAAAGAAAATGTGCGAGATTAGTATTGGCGTTGATAATGCAAGTTTAATGGGATTAAGAAAGTAGGTGCAATATGTACAAATTTACAAATGGAATAGTAGTTTTTGATGAAAAAACAAGAGATGACTTTATTAAAGCGGGTTATAGACTTGTTAAAGAAGAAAAAATAGAAGAGAGTAAATCAGAAGATGAAAACACTTCTAACGATGGAACTATCGAAGAAAAGCCTAGAGGAAGCAAAAAAGTTTCTAAATAAATATAAAGAAGCTTATTCGAAAGGCGTTGATAATGCTATTAAATACGCCACAGAAATGATGTATAACAAAGTACTAGAGTATTGCTATGCCAATGGTATTTCTAATCATACAGGCCAAATACAGTGGCAATATGACGATAATACAAAAACTGGCAGAGTATGGACTCATGATATGGTAATTATCTTTAATGAAATGGGTACAGGAATCGTAGGTTCTAACAATCCACATCCTAATCCAGATGGACCTTTTAAATCATGGAAATATGATGTTAATGAACATGGTGAAAAAGGATGGATATATCCTAAAGAAGATGGCACTTATGGATGGACTAAAGGTTTACCAAGTAGGCATATGTTCTATAGTGCATTTCAAGATATTAAAGATGAAATAGGAAATATTGTTGACATTGAAATAAGAAAGACAGTAGGTGATTTATATTGATAGTTGAAAATATATTTGAAAATAAAATCTTTCCAGAATTAAAACAATATGTTGAAGAAAAATCAATATATAAACCAACAGTTACAAAAGCAATGCCACAACAAAGCAAAGTATTTCCTATAGTGCCAGTTAAATTACTTCCAGTAACTAATAAATATAATAATTTAAGTTACGGAGAAGAAACTTATACATTTGGTATTGAAATAAATGTTTATTCAATGGCAAGTGGAAAAACATCAAAAAGAACTATTTGCAATGAAGTTACCGAACAAGTAGTTGATTATTTTAAAAACAATTATCATGTAACCATTAAAACAGAATTAGATGCATTAAATACTGATTCTAATGTACATAGAAATATAGTTAAAATAACTGGAAAATTAGATACAAAATATGGATTAGATAATTTAGTTATTTATCCAAATTAAACGAATGTAGCACTTCAAATTGTAAGGGAAATTACAATGAGAGGTGAATAAATAATGTTAGATTTAGGTATTGAAATCAGAATAAAAGAAACAGCTGAAACAAAATTCCCAAAAGAAAAATTAGTAGCAGTTAAAGGTGCTCCAGCAACTGGACAAGCAGGTGGAACAGTTGAAATAACAACTTCAAGTGATCCATCAAAAGTATATATTCCAGATAGACCTGATACTGGAGATATGGACTTTACTTATAACTATAGTGAAGCAAATTTAACAGCTGTAAAAACAGTATGTGATAATACAGCAAAAGATATTTTAATTAAATATCCAGATGGAACAGGTGCTTTATATACAGGTATTTGTCAAACTTGGAAGAATGAGGTATCAGTTGGTGGTGTAATTGAATGTACATTACATACAGTTCCAAGTACACAAATTGCTGATAAAACATCAACAGAAGTTACTGCATTAATAGCAACTGAATAATTAAAGGAAGTGGGGAAAAACAATGAGAAAATTAAAATTAAAAATAAATGATAAAGATTATACTTTAGAAATGACTAGAGATAGTATTAAATGGCTTGAAGCTATGGGATTTAGTATTGAAGAGTTTGATAGAAAACCAATTACATTTTATGATTTAATATGGACAAGTTTGTTTATTGCTAATCATAAAGATGTAAATCCAAATTTGGCACTTAAGTTAATGGATACATATCAACAAAGTGGTAAAAAAGCAGCAAAAGTTGTTAAATTTGGAATTGAGGAATACCAAGCTTTTATGCGTGCCCTAGCCGATATAGACTCGAAGGAGAACGACGAGGAACTAGAGATAATCGGGGAATAGACAACGACAAAGAGGAAAAAGGCAAACAATATAAAAACTTAACAGATTGGTTTTATAATTTGTTACCTATGGCAATCACATACGGTATGTCTGTGAAAGAGTTTTGGGAAGATGACCCAGACCTATTCTGGGCATACCGTTTTTCTTATTTTGAAAAGATAAAAACTGAACAAGAAATATTTAATAATAATGCGTGGCTACAAGGAGCATACTTTCATGAAGCTATAACAGTTGCTTTATGTAATGCTTTCAGCAAACAAAAAGTTAAATATTCTGAAAAACCATACGGCTTTGAAGAAAGGGCAGAAGCTACTGAAGAGCAAAAGAAAAAACGAATAGAAATGAATGTTGCAGATGTAAAGGCAAGAATTGCTCAAGTAAATGCAATAAGAAAAAATAGCGCTACCAAAAAGGGAACAACCGAAGAGGTAGGTGAAAAAATAAATGGATAATTCACAAACATTAGAATTACAAATTAAATCAAAAGCACAAGAAGCAAAAGCAAGTGTTGAAAGTTTAGTAAAAAGTTTAACTAATGTTGAGAATGTATTAACAAATATATATTTAGAGTTAGGTAGTATTGAAAAAAAAGCAGAATCGAGCATAAATAAAACGACAACAAATGCTACTAAAAATGTTAATCAATTAAAACAATCAACAGATAAAGCAACTAGTAGTGCTGATAAACTTGGGAATGCTTTTAAAAAAATTTTTACATTCGCAGGCGTTAAAAGATTAACAACAACTGCATTAGGTTGGATGAATGAAGCGGTCGATTATACAGAACAGTTAAACTTATTTAATGTTGTGTTTGATAATACTGAAAAAAATGGAAAACAGATGTTTTCTGAATTAGGTAAATCTGCTTTACAATTTCAATATAAATTAAATGAAGCATTTGGAACTAATAAAACACAGACATTATATATGCAAGGTATATTTGAATCAATGGGTGAAACTGTCGGTATAGAAGATAAGTATTCATCTATAATGTCTGAGACGATGACTAAATTAACTTATGATTTAGCATCTTTATATAACAAAACAGAAAAAACAACAGCAGAGGCAATTAGAGCAGGGGTGTATGCTGGACAAACAAAACCTTTAAGAAGCTATGGAATTGATGTTACTCAATCTAGCTTACAACCAATAGCTGAATCGTTAGGAATAACAGAATCTGTAAAAAATATGTCTCAAGCAGAAAAAGAAATATTAAGATATTTAGCAACAATGAAGCAAGCACAAATAGCAATGGGTGACTTTGCTAATACTGTTGAATCTCCTTCAAACCAATTGAAAATATTTAGACAGCAATTAGTAGAAGCAAAAGTTGCTTTATCTAGTCTCTTTATAGGAACGTTTTCTAAAATATTACCATATGCAAATGCAATACTAATGGTAATTAAAGAAGTTTCAAAAGCAATTGCAGATATGTTTGGTATCGAATTAAAAGATTACAATTCCGGTATAGCAAGCCAAGAGGGTATTTATGATGGAATTGCAGATAGTGCAGATGATGCTAGTAAAGCAGTAAAAGAATTAAAAAGGCAAACATTAGGATTTGATGAAATTCACAATATCAATGAAAATAACAATAGTGGTAGTGGTACATCTGTAAGTGGTGGAATAGACCAACGATTATTAGATGCCATAACAGGTTATGACAATGGTATGGATAAAGTACGAATGAAAGCTACAGAAATTAGAGATAGAATAATGGAATGGTTAGGGTTTACAAAAGAAATAGATCCATTGACTGGAGAGGTTAATTTTAAATTAAAAGATGGTGAAACAAGATTCAAAAAAATAATGGATTTTGCAAAAAAAATAAAAGATGTTGTAACATTTGCTTTAGATCATGCAGATATAATAATAAAAACAATTATAGGCTATAAATTGATAAAAAAACTTGGAGAAATATTTACTAATTTAAAAAATATTAAAAATGTGATAAAAACAATAGCTGGAACAAATTTTGGAAAATTGAGTATTGCCGTAGCAGGTGGTTTGGGATTAGCTGAATTAGTATCAAAAACTGATTGGTACAAACAATTTACTGATGGTAAAGATTTATTTGAATCATGGGATTATATATTCTCGACAGCAAGTCAAGTTGACGCTCAAAATAAAGCAAATCTTGAAAATTTAGGCTTAAGTTATATGAAACAAATTGCAATGTATGAAAAAGCTCTAAAAGATGGAAATACAGAACTTGCTAATATGATACATAATAGCATAAAAGATTATAAAAATATTTTTAGCGATGAAGAGTTGAAAGCAGTTATTAAAGCTTATCAAGAAAACAAAGATTTAATAAATCAAATGGTATTTGGCGAAAGCTTATTTAGCGATAAAGGAATAAATATTACAAGCTATACAGATGCTTTTAAAGAATATGTAGGAACAATAACAGGCAATCTTGCAAGTATAGAAAGTTATACAGAATTAATAGAAAGAAATGATACAGCATATAAAAACGCAAATGAAAGTATGGGCATATTAATTGCTCAAATGAATACTGATCAATATTCTGTGACGGCTGATGATATATCAAAAATAAATTCTTCACTTGAAACAATGAGAACAGCGTCAGAAAACAGTGGGCAAGCAACAGTAGATGCAATTACAAAAATAGTTCTTAAATATAAAGAACAGGGAATAATGTCAGATGAATTAACACAACAAATTATAACAGACGCAAAAAAACAACAACTTGCTGAACAAGGATATACAGAGGACTATATTAATAAAATTGTTGATTTAGATGAAAAACTAAAACATGGAAAAATAACTCAAGAACAATATGTAAAAGAGTTAACTAATATGTACAACGAGTTTAACAACACGGCAGATTTAGTTTCAAAGAAAAAAGTGGTTTTTGAAAATTTGGCTGGTAATGTTGATCTTTCAGCACAAAGCTATGATGAATTAGAAAGTTCAATTAACCTCGCCTCAAATACATACGAAGCAGGAATGCAAGAAATAGAAACCACATCAAAAAACAATTTAGATGTTATAAGCGAACATGCTGCAAAAATGAAGAGAGAATATGGCGAAGAATCGGAAGAGTATAAACGTGCTGCAGAAGCGATTAAAGCAGTAAATCAAAGCAAAGCATCTAGCATGAAAGAATTAAAAGATAGTTATGCAACATACCTAAATAATATTTTAACAAATTTAGTAAATTCTAAAGAATTTGGTTCAAAAGAAAGTTATGAACTTTATGATAAAATAAACGCTAATCTATCTAAACTAGGTTACGGAGTAGATTCAGATGTTAGGAAAAATTTAGAAGGAGTAAAAAACGAACTAAAATTAAATGGAGTTAAATTGGGTTCAGGTTTAAGTGCAGATACTACCAAAGCAACAAGTGTAGTTAATCAGTTAATAGAAAAAATACAAAAACCATTTAAAAAATTAGGTATTAATATTAATTTAAGCACACTATTCAAAAAGAATGGTGGAATATTTTCTGGTAATTCATGGAAAAATATACCTCAATATGCAAATGGTGGTGCTCCAAGTCATGGAAGTTTAGTTTTTGCTGGAGAAAATGGTCCAGAGATACTAGGAAATGCAAATGGTAAAACAGAAATATTAAATAAATCACAAATAGCTAGTTCTATATATAGTGCAGTATTCAGTGCAATGAGTCAGTTTAATGGTGGAGGAATAGCTGAAATTAATGTTCATGCTGACGAAGGAATAATAGTCGATACAGCAATAAACGGTATAAATCAAAAAACAAAGCAAACTGGTGTTTGCCCTGTTAATATACCGACATATTAAAATTTTTGTTAATTATTCTCTTTCTATACAAGTGTAACTTATGAGGTCGTTTTCAAATTCATTTAGTTCATCTTGGTAATTACACCCAACGTTAGCAAAGAAACCATTTTCCTTGCAATCATATGCAATTTGTTGAATTAATGAATGATCAGATTTTGCAATGTTAATTGATACATTATTGCCTTGTTCCTCATAATTTTGTTTCATAAAATTGTAATGCTCATTTGCGGATTGCTCTGCTTCTTTTAGTTCAGATAAAGTGTTGTAGTATTTCTTAGATTCACGTTTTATTTTATAAATTTTGTTACTATCGTGGAATAGTGTCCATATTGTAACTTCTCCTTTAGATTGATTAATGCATTCTGTTCGTTTAAATTCTTCTTCCTTATTTCCACAACCACACAAACACATACAACAAGCAAGAATTAATAGTACCTTTTTCATATATACTCCTCTCTAAACTTCTGTACTAGCAAGTTAACATTATTATAACATGTGTAGCACTTTCTTTCAAGGGGAAATTGAAAGATGGTGAAATTATGATAAAAGAATTTACCGCAAATGGCTATAAATATGTACTAGCAGGTCCTGTACTAGTAGTATCGAAAGTTAAATTAAATGGTGTAGATATATCTAAATATTTATCAAACAATACAAAAATATCTTGGTATGATGTGTCTAAAAATAGTGGACGTGATGTTACTAATGCAGATGGTACTATGGTACTCAATGTAATAAATACCAAGTGGCGAATAGATTTAGTAAGCAGACCACTTACTGAAGATGAGGTTGTAGATTTTTATGCTGAAATAAGAAAAGCCCCAACATTAAGTGTTGATTTTCTTAATCCATTTACTAAACAATGGCAACATATAAATTGTTATCGTGGTGATAGAGTAGTACAAGCAATGTTACCATATATGACGCCAGATGGAATTGTAGAATTATATAATCCTGCATCTCAAGCAGTAATAGAATTGTAGGTGGGATATGATAAGTACAAATTTTATAAATGAATGTAAAAATCGAGCAAACGCAAATCGTTTAGGTCAAATAGTAGTAGATGGTATAGATACACCAATATCACAATCAGATAATTTACAAAGTTTTGAAATAGATAGTGGTTGTTATGTAGATGGTAACATTATTGGTTCTGTATATTCAAAATGTTTAAAAGCAAAATTTGTAGCAATACAAAGCAATTTAAATGATAAATCAATATATGCCAAAATTGGCGTAAAATACGCTGATTTAAACAACGAATATACTGCTGATTTAAACAACGAATATATTAATGTAGGCAAATATAGAGTAGAACGCCCAAATAACGAAATAACAGCAAATATGAGTCAAATAACAGCATATTCTGATTTATATACAAATCTTGATAGCAAGTATGTATGCAATATTAATTATTCTACAGGAGATAAGACTTTATCAGACTTATATGCAGATGTGTGTACTAATTTGGGGTTAACACCAAAATCGTTAGAATTTATTAATAGTACAATTCCTATTGTTGCAAATCCATTCACAAATGGAGAAAAGAATAGAACAGTATTGCAAACTATTGCAAAAATATCTTGTTCATTTGTTGACATAGATAATGATACAAATGAAATTGATTTATGCTGGTTAAGTCAAAATGAGGAACCTGATTATATTTTCTATAAAAGTGATTATAGCAGTGTTGAAGGTGGAGAGGTTATATGTGGACCCATTAATTGTTTGATTATTAAAAATAGTCAAATTGATGATGAAAATGTAACAATTAAAGACGAAGAAAGTATCAAATTAAATGGTGAACATTCAATAACTATTAGCGATGATTATATATTGCATAATGCCGAATTAAGACAACAGGCGATTGATTCTATTTGGAGCAGAGTTAAAGGCATGAAATATGTAGACTGCAAATTAACAACATATTATGGAAAACCATTTTTAAAACTTGGAAATAAAATAAGAATCTATATAAGTGATACAGAATATTTTGACACTTATGTGTTAAAACATAATTTTACTTATGATGGAACTTTTTCAAGCGTTATTCAAAGCCCTGCTTTAACAGAACAAGAAATCAAAAATAAACAAGATATTAGTTTAGCTGAAGCATTGGCCAATGTGCAGATTGATGTTAACAAACAAGAAAAACAAATAACAGCTTTAATTGAAACTAACAGTTTAACGCAAACAAAAACTGGAGTTAACTATGTTGAAACTGAAAATTCGTATGAAAACGGATTAACAAAATTGAAATTTTACGGAGATATTCATTATTTATTTCCATCCGAAGAACAATTGGGACAACAAAGTTCAAAATGTGGAATATCTAAAAGTGGTGTTTCAAAAGCTCAAAGTTTCATTGAAAATACTGAAGGATTATATCCATCAGAAGATTTATACCTTGTGGATAGTTATTTAATTATCGAGGGTGAAGGCGAAACAAAAAAGATTCAATTACCATATTTCGAATTAAATTATACTGAAAACATTTATGATGAGTTTATTTTAGAAAAGGATCATGCTTATATAATACGAAGACTAGATGAAAACAAACACCCATTAGCAAATGAATCCATTGAAGAAATAGAAAAATTTAATATTCAATTATATAAAGGTTATAACAAAATTTATATGGAAAGCTTTAATTTAAATTATGAAGTAACTTACAATATTCAAAATGCTTATACAGATGCTTTCGCAACAAAAACTGAATTAAGATTAGCTGAAGAAGAAATTAATATGGAAGTTTCCAAAAAAACAAATAGTGATGAAATAATATCTTCTATAAATCTTTCTCCAGAAAAAGTCAAAATACAATCTGGCAAATTAGATGTAGATGCTATTGCAGAATTTACTAATTCCAAATTAAAAGACAAGGGAAGCACAATAATAAATGGTTCAAATATTACAACAGGTGATATAGATGCTACAAAAGTCAATGTTGTTAATTTAAATGCTGATAATATCAAAAGTGGGAATATTCAATCAAAAAATTATGTTTCAAATACAAGCGGAACAAAAATAAATTTGGAAAACGGAACCATAGATACTAAAAACTTTAAAGTTGATGATTCCGGAAATGTAAATGTTAAAGGAACAATCGAAGGTAGCACAATAAAAGGTTCATATTTTACAGGCACAACAGAAAACATTAAATTGCAAATTGGTACTGACAACAATGGATATATGAGTAATAATAACTCCTTAGAATTAGTATATTCCAGTGATAATACTAGAATACTTGGAATATATGGAAAGTTTTGGAATGTCAGTAATCAGAAAGCTTGTTACTTTTCTTCACAAGCTTCCAGATTTGTTTTTGTGGGAGATGTATTCGCAAATAACATTTCAAACAGTTCAAGAGCAACTTTGAAGAAAAATTTTGAAAAGTTTAACAATGGATTAGATATTGTAAAAAATACAGATATTTATAAGTATCACTTTAAAACACAAAATGATAAAGAAAAAAAACACATAGGAATAGTAATTGGAAACAAATATAGATACAAAAAAGAAATTACAACGCAAAATAATGATGGAATAGATTTATATTCAATGATAGCAGTTGCTTATAAAGCAATACAAGAACAACAACAAATGATAGATGACTTAAAACATGAAATAGAGGTATTGAAAGATGAAAAGTAATAAAATTCACAATATTGTAAATTTATTGTTGGTATTTGTTATAATTTTGCTTATTTTTATAAATACGTTTAAAAATAAATACGATATAAATAACGATGGTAAAGTTGATATATTGGACTTATTAAAATTACAAAAATACATTGTAGAAAGAGATGATAACAAATGCAAAAAATAACATTTGAAGATACGCAAGTTACAAAAAAGCCTTATGTAACAATAAATGAAACAGAATATGAAGTTCAAGATGGAACATATACAGGCGGTACAGATTTAAATGCAACTACATTTAACAATATGCAAGATAATATAGAAAGTGCGATTGATGAGAATACGAATAACATTGGAAATTTAACTGATTTAAACACTACAGAAAAAAATAATTTAGTGGGAGCTATTAATGAAGTAAAAACAGGTTTGGGGAAAATAACGAAATTAAATACTACTGATATAACAACGAAAGCTGTACATACATTAAATTACAATGTAAATAATTATGATTTTATATTAGTATTTGCTACTGGAAATCAATATGGGCATTATCAAATGTGTACAATATTAAAACAGATATTAGCTGATTGGGCGTATCAAAAAATCCAATATGATGACACATCATATTTTGGTGCAAAACTTTATGGTACAACATTAGACACTACTAATAGTACAGGATTGGGCGAAAATAATGTCAAAATAACTGCACTATATGGTGTTAAATTATAAAAATGAAAGGAATGATATAAAATGGCATATATGAAAACTGAATGGGAAAATTCACCAAGTGCAAAAACACCAATAAATGCGAATAATTTAAATAAAATTGAAAATGGAATATATACGAATAGTGTTAATATCGGGGGATTAACTGATTTAAATACTGAAACAAAAGAAAATTTAGTAGAAGCTATCAATGAAACAAATACAAAAAATTGTTTAACTATTAAAAGAATTGAAAATACACTTGATGTAACAGAATGGCAAAATTATGATGTTAGTTTTCCAATAATAAGTTCGCAGAAAGGTAATAAATTGTCGGTTAACGAAAATGGACAAGTTGTAATAGGTGCAGGGATTAATTATATAAAAGTAAATTTAAATTTTGAATTTGTTTGTAGTGTTACAACAACATCTTATATTCAATTTAAAATATTAAAAAATTCAGAAATTATGGCTGTAAATAGAATATATAATTTAACAGCTAATATTAGAGAAATTTCTAATATTACACCTGTTTTAATTCCTGTAACGCAAGGAGATATAATCAAAATGCGAATAACTCCTGCAATAGCAGGAACATTAACTTTAGGTGGCGGAAATTTCGCATATATGACAGTAGAAGCAATAAATTAAGGAAAATAGTATGGAAGAAAAATATATAGAAAAAATAGTAGAAGCAGAACAACGTTCAAAATCAAATACAAAAAGGTTAGACACTTTAGAAAGCAAATTAGATAATATATATGAATTAACTGTGTCAGTAAAAGAAATTGCTACCGAAATGAAAGCAATGAGAGAAGACGTAAATAAAATTGATAAAAGAGTTGTAGAAATAGAAAATAAACCAGCAAAAAAATTAGATTCTATTTGGGGATATGTAATTGGAGGTCTAATTGGTGCAATAATTACATTTTTAACAATAAAATTAGGATTAAAATGAGAGGTGAATTAAATGAATGAATTTATAACATGGGATGTTTTGATGACTTATGCGTCATTTGTAACAATTGTATATATGGTTGTTGAGTTTACAAAAGATTTAAAATTTATAAAGAAAATAAAAACGAAGTATTGGAGCTTTTTAATAGCATTTATATTATTAACTATAGTAAATGCAGTAACAGGAACTTTTAAATTAGTAGATTTAGTTTTATATGCATTAAGTTCAATGACAATTTCATTGGGGGCTAATGGATTAAGTAATTTTAATAAAGAAGGTGTGAAGTAATGGACAAGTTATTTGGAATAGATATAAGTGAATTTCAATCAAAAATGAATTTAGATAAAGCAAAATTAGAAGGGGTAAAATTTGCCATATTAAGAGCAGGTTATACTGGTTATGGTAAAGCTAAAGGGAAAGCAAAAGATAGTGCTTTTGAAAATCACTATTCAAAATGTAAACAAATTAATATTCCTGTAGGTGCTTATTGGTTTTCAAGAGCTACTTCAAAAGAAGAAGGAATAACAGAAGCAGAATATATGTATAACAATTGCTTAAAAGGAAAACAATTTGAATATCCTATTTATATTGATGTAGAAGATAAAGTATATCAGAAAAAAGCAGGTAAACAAGCTGTAACTAATGGAATTATAGGTTTTTGTGAATACTTAGAAAACAAAGGCTATTATGTAGGAATTTATGCTAATACCAATTGGTTTAAAAACTATATGTATACAGATCAATTAAAAGATTATGATAAATGGGTAGCACAATGGAGCAAATCAAGACCAAGTTCTCCAGAAGGTGGATTATGGCAATTTGGTGGAAAAACTAATTATATAAGAACAAATAAAATTGCTGGAATGACTTGCGACCAAGATTACGCCTATAAAGATTATCCTAGTATTATGAAAAATTGTGGTTTAAATGGCTTTACAACAACGGAAAAAGAGAATAATACAAATACACCATCCGAACCTAAAAAAAGTGTAGAACAATTAGCACAAGAAGTTTTAGAAGGTAAATGGGGCAATGGTGCAGACAGAAAAACTGCTTTAACTAATGCAGGATATAATTATGAAGAAGTGCAAAGCAAAGTAAATGAACTTATGCATACAAATAAAGAAACAATATATGTTGTTCAAAAAGGCGATACTTTATCAGGTATAGCTAAAAAATATAATACTACATATCAAAAAATAGCTAAAGACAATAATATTTCCAATCCAAATTTAATATATCCTGGGCAAAAGTTGATTATAAAATAAAAAATTTCAAACAAAAAAAGGAAATTAAAAAAAATAATGGAACATTTATATTAGGAGGTGATATAAATGTTTTTATTTGAAGAAATTATTAGTGATGAAGAACTAATGTTTTATATTTTACTTAATGATTAAGTAAGATTATTTTTTGGTCTTGCTTTTGGTCTTGTTTTTGTCAAATATTATCGTGTTTTTTAATATTTTTTCTATACCAATTTAAATTAAAAAGATTGACAAAAATGGTTATTTTGTAAGGAAAAAACAAATATTTGTTGTAATATAACGATAAATAAGAATTATATATGATTAGTTTCCCTTCTGGGACACCAGATTGATTGATACTCGAACTTTTATGTTTGATAGTAATAAATTACTAACAGAAATGTTAGTTTTTTTGTTATTTCAAAATAGAAAGTGAGAGTGATTATATATGACAATAGAAACTAAAGAACTTATAATAAGTGAAGAATTAAAAAGAAAGGTTGAAATGATTTGCAGGTTTGCTAATGTAAAATACACCATTATAAATGGAAATATCAAAAGTATTAAAAATACAAATATTGCTATGGTTAAACCACATATAGTTAAAATTAAAGATATTGATTATTTAATATTTGATGATTGTGATGATATTTTTATAAATGGTTATAAAGAAAAAATTAAGTTTAAAGATTTTGAAGAATATATCAAAACCAACTAAAATCTTGACAAATCAAGAATAAATATTTATAGTATAGAACTAATAAAAGCAAGCAGTATCGCTTTTTAAGTGGAAAGAGAGGTACTTCTATGATTAAAAGCACATATAATATATTTAAAAGTTTATACTCAATTTTACAAGAGGAGTCAAAGGTATTAGTTATCTAGTATTTTTGACCCTCTTTTTTTAGAATTAGACTATACTTTTTGCTTTCAAAGTGCCAAACAAGTGAGAAGATGAATAATTTAGAGTTGCAAAAATTAATTTAAAATGTCAAACATATGAAAGGAAGCGTTAAAAAATATGAATGAAGAAAAGAAAATAGCAGGTCTTTATATACGTGTATCAACAGAAGATCAAACAAGAGAAGGATTTAGTTTACCAGAGCAAGAAAAACGTTTAAGGACTAAGTGTGAGTTTAAAGGAGACGAAGTATATAATGTATACGAAGAACGTGGAATAAGTGCTAAAACTGATAATTATAGACCTAAATTTGAAGAACTATTACAAGATATAAGAGATAAAAAAGTTAACACTATTGTAGTGTTAAAATTAGATAGGTTAACTCGTTCAGTTGCTGACTGGGAAAAGATTCTTACCTTTTTAGAAGAAAATGATGCTTATTTAGATTGTGCTAATGATGATACAAATACCACTAATGCTAATGGAAAAATGATTTCAAGAATACTTACTTAAGTTTCACAACAAGAAATAGAAAGAACAAAGATAGGACTTGCTGGAGCAATTAAAGTTGGTTATATTCCTCATCAAACACCTTTATGATATAAACATGAAGATAAGAAATTAGTAATTGATTATGCTACTAAAGATATAGCTATAAGAATATTTAATATGTATCATGAGGGGATGTCTTATCAAACTATTAGTAATGTTTTAAATGAAGAAAAAGTGTTAAATAAAACTAATTGGAGAAATTCAACTATATTTAATATTTTAACAAATGAAATATATAAAGGAGATTTTGTTCATGGTAAAAAGACAAAGAAACCTACTTATTATTTTGATGTAGTTGAACCTCTTATTACAAAAGAATTTTGGGAAGAATGCCAAGTTCAAAAGAAAAAGAATCTAAACATAAAAATGATGATTTTGAATTGTAAGATGAGAAAAACACTAATTTATATGGTAAAATATTAAATAGAAAACAATTAATAGAAAGGATTTGATGTAATGAAAAATAATTTGATACAAACTGAACTTGATGTCAATAATAATAAAATTAGAGTTATGAGAATAAATGATGTTGATTATATATCACTTACTGATTTAGCAAAATATTCTAATCCTGAAAATCCAGCTAATGTAATTATCCATTGGATGAGTAATAAGGGAACATTTGATTATATTGGATTATGGGAACAATTAAATAACGAAAATTTTAATTTCACGGAATTCAGTGAAATTAAAAATAAAGAAGTTGGGTATGCTTCATTTACTTTAAGTCCAAAAAGATGGATAGATAGGACAAATGCAATTGGAATATATTCAAAAGGTGGCAAATATAGTCTTGGGACTTTTGCTCATCCTGATATAGCATTTGAATTCGCAAGTTGGTTAAGTCCAGAATTTAAACTATATTTAATTAAAGAATTTGAAAGATTAAAACGAAATGAAAGTTATCAATATCAAATTGAATGGAATGCAAATAGAATATTATCAAAAGTAAATTATGTAGTTCATACAGATGCTATTAAGAATTTTATTGTTCCTACATTAACAGAAGAACAAAAAAGATTTGTATATGCTGAAGAAGCAGATGTATTAAATGTAGCATTATTTGGTATGACTGCTAAAGAATGGCGAGAAAATAATCCTGAATTAGCAAAAAACGGCAATATGAGAGATTATACTGATTTATTACATTTAGTGATATTAAGTAATTTAGAAACAATAAATGCTAGTTTAATATCAGATAATATTTTACAAAGGGAAAGATTAATCAAGCTTAATAATAATGCGAGAATGCAAATGGAAGCATTAAAGAATAATAAAAATATTAAAGATTTAGAATTATTACAACAACAAATAAATAATGATAAATTATTAATAGAAAATAAATAAATATATTAATTATGTTATAATTGATAATAGGAGTTGATAACATGGATATAGAAAAAGAAATAAATGATATAAAAGAAAGAAATAAAAAAGTTGAATTAAATAAAGCATGGGAAACAAGCTGGACTAGAAAATTATGTATTATGTTTTTAACTTACATTGTAGTAATATTATATTCACTATCTATTAGTAAAATAAATAATGTATTTTTAAGTTCATTAGTTCCAGTAATTGGTTTCACATTATCTACTTTTTCTTTAAATGCAATTAGAAAAATATGGGAGAAAAAGACTAAATAATGTATATTTTATCTCAAATAATAGGATTAATTGCACTTGTAATTACACTTATATCATATCACTTAGATACTAAAAAGAAAATTTTCAAAAATATGTGTTTTGTCAATGCTTTTGATATAATACATTATTTCCATTTATTGCAGCAATAATATATATGATTGTAGTTTGGAACGGTGATGAAAAAAACGTTAAACTTATTGCTTTTTTATGTTATAATTTTTGGTTAACTTATAATATATTTGTTTTTTCAGTAGTGAGTATCACATCTAATATTATTTTTCTTATATCAACATATATTGCTTATTACAATTTTAAACAAAAAAAGGTTTGATAATATGTTTGAATATTCAAAAAATAATTTTATAAAATTCATTAGTAACAGTTATGATTTAAAAGATGATAAAGTAAGACATAAATTAAATCACATTCTTCATGTCGTTGATAATTCAAAATATTTATGTGATAAATTAAATTTAGATAATGAAACAAAAGAAATTGCCATGATTATTGCATTACTACATGATATTGGAAGATTTGACCAAGCAAAGGAATTGCAAAATTTTAGAGAAGATATAAATAGTTATGACCATGCTATACTAGGTGTTAAATTATTATTTGAAAATAATTTAATTAGAAGTTTTGTTGAATTTGATAAGTATGATGAAATTATAAAAATTGCTATATCTAATCATAGTAAATATATCGTTGATTTTGATAGTATGGAGGAAATACAAGTATTACATTCAAAAATTATTAGGGATGCTGATAAATTGGATTCATTTAGAGCAAAGTATGAAGATGATATTTATACGATGGCAAATATAACACAAGGGAAAATTGAAAATTCATTAATATCAGATAATATTTTTAATGATTTTATGAATGAAAAAACTATATTAAGTAAGAATAGGAAAACACCAATTGACATATGGATTTCTTATATTGCATTTATATATGGTTTATATTTTGATGAGAGTTTAAATTATATTAGAGAATTAGATTATGTTAATAAGTTAGTTGATAGATTTGACTATAAATTAAAAGATACTAAAGATAAAATGGAACTAATAAGAAATAAAGGAAATAATTTCATTTTAAATTTATAGGGAGGTTTTTATAATGAATGATTATTGTATGATAGAAAGTGCATTTGATAATAAGGAAGAATTAAATAATGTTATAACTCAATTATTGGATAAGAAATTAGTGGCAAGTTGTCATGTTATAGAAAGTGAAAGTATTTGGAATTGGAAGAATGAACGAGAAGGTGCTAAAGAATATTTACTTCAAATGAAGACGAAAAAAAGTTGTTCAACTAAAATATTTGATGTTATAAGAAATATTCATAGTTATGAATGCTTTGAGTTTGCTATATATGATATATCAAGTATAAATAAAGAATATTTAAAGTGGATTGATGAAGAAATAATAAGTGATTAAAAATATTGTTTTAGAATAGTTTATGAATTTTTATAAAGACATAATTTGGCAATAAAAATTAATGGAGGAAAAAATATGCGAGGAGAGTTATATGAATATTTTGGTGAAATATTAAGTCAGGCTGATATTGCAAAAAAAGAAGGTATAAATAGATCAACACTTTCAGATTGGTATAAAAAAACAGGAAATATGATTGAAGCAGTAGAAGGTGCAAAGAAGTCTTTAGCTCAAAGAAATATTGAATATAATGGAGAAATATTGAGTTTAAAAGCTATATCAGTGAAAGAAGATGTTAAATTTGAATCATTAAAAAAGAATTGGGAAGATACAGAATATGATATATATAAAGCCGTAAAATTAACTAAAAAATCACAGTTGGATAGAAATGGTTCGATTGAATATAATGGGAAAATGATGACCATTTTAGCAATTTCAAATATGGAAGAATTGGAGCACCATGCTTTGGGGAGATATTATGAAAAAACAGGAAATATTTATGAATCAGTTGAACTAGCAAAAAAAGCCAAAGAAAGGCATAATGGAACAATTCCTTATAAATGGCAGATGATGACTATAACTGGGATTGCAAATTTAGAAAAAATAAAACGTGATACTTTGAAAGAGTATTATGAATTATATGGTAATATTGAAAAAGCAGTTTTTATTACAAAAGAATCACAAGCAAAGAGAAAACAAGCATTATTGCATGGTAAAAAAGCTACTTATGAAGAATTATCAAATTATTTAGGTATTTCTACATTTAATTTAGAAAAAATGATAAATGATGGATATAGTCCAGATGAAATAGAAAAGAAAATAAAAAAAGGTGTAAAAAAAGAAGAACAATTAAAATTTAATGAGGATAGTTTATATAGTTATTGCATAAAAAATTCGTATAATTATTGGGTAATTAATTATATGATTAAAACTTTTAACAAAACTCCAGAAGAAGCAATTAGGTTATATTTAGAAAATGGCCAAAAGGTACCTACCAAATGGATATATGAAAAATATAATTTGTTATTTAAACATTTATTATTGAATTATGGTTTGGACTCTAACAGAATTATTAAAATAATGAAAGATAATAATTGTGGAATAGAAAAAGCAATAGATGAATTAATTTTTATGTCTGATAATGATAAAAATGATTTAAAAATAGCAGAGATAAATTGGTTAAAAGAATTATACCCTTTTTTGAAAGAATTATCTCCAGAGGAATTTGAAGAAGCAAAAAAAACATTTTATATTGATAATAGAGAATTAAACTTCATGCAAGAAAAAGGAAATAAAATAGAATTGATAAAAAGGCAATTATTACTATTTGAATTTTCAAATATTATAAATGAATGGACGTTAGATGAATTGATAGAAATGATGAATTTATATGAGATAACTGATGAAGAAAAAAGAATTATTGTTATAGATTTATATTCGCCATTTGAAAATAAAATCATTAATCCAACTGATGAATTTAATAATAGACACAATCAATTAAAAAATGCAATAATTGATTCATCATTTACAATTGATGATGTAACAGAAGAAGAAAAAAAGATTATTGAAATAAAGAGAAATATTTTGACTAATATTATTAATGAACAAAATAAAAAAATAGAAGGAATACCATTTAAATAATTGAATAGTATAATTATTTATGGTACTATATTTATAGTGATTGATTCTAACATCAGCCGCCTTTGTGAAAAGTTGTAGACCTCTACGTCGTCGGCACCATTAAGTAATTATTCGAACTTTTATAGTTCGTTTTTTTTGTTTAAAAATTATAGCGAATGAAAAGTGGTCTAACATGTTAATACTTTTTTTCATAATATAATTTTTTTTGAATATAATAATAATATATTGACGTACGGTAAAAAGTACGTTATCATTTATACATGAGAGGTGATATTATGAGTACAATTAATATAACTAATGCTAGACAAAATTTGTTTCAACTTGTTTCAGATGTTAATATTGGATTTAATCCTATTACAATTGTTAATAATAAAGGAAAAAATGCAGTTTTAATATCTGAAGATGAATGGAAAAATATTGAAGAAACTTTAAATTTATCTTCAATACCTGGTTTAGTTGATGATGTTACTAATATTAAGAATACTGAAAATTGGAAAAATGCAAAGGAATATGATCCAAATGAAGACTGGTAATTATATTATTAAATTTTCTAAATTGGCTGAAAAAGACAAAATAAAATTAAAAAATTCAGGATTAGAAAAGAGTGCAAAAATAATTTTAAATTTAATGATGGAAGATCCATTTTGTTACCCGTCCAGTTTTGAAAAGTTAACAGGTGATTTAACAGGTTTATATTCTAGAAGAATAAATAGACAACATAGAATTGTTTATGAAGTTGATAAAGAAAATAATGAAATACATATTTTAAGAATGTGGACTCATTATGATAAAATATAAATGATTGATTTATTAAAAAAAGTTGTAGACACCAACGGCACCATATAGATATTAAACTTGAACTTTTCGAGTAAAAATTTGAAACGGTTTGAAAAAGATCGTTTTTATGTTATCATGAATATGTCAAGGAAACTTGCATAAAATAAAAAAGAATACATTTGATTTTGATTGTTCAAATGTAATCCCTTATGTATATAGCATCTGAAATCACATAGTTATGGAATCAGATGCTTTTGCTATTTTAGGAGTAAAATAATTACTACCTTCAACGACTATTGCTTTGAAAAATTTTATATTTTTTTGCATCTTCATCATAAAAATTATATAAAACATTAATATCACTTATAGGTTTAGATGCAGTAGCTAAAGAAATTTCATGATTTTTAAGTTTTAGTTTTATAATATCTAAAAGTTTATTTTTTTCATTTTCAAATTCTTTAGAAGTTTTGTTTTCATTAGATAAACTAGAATCTAAAATTGTATTATTATGATTGTTTGGGACAAACCCTAAATGATGGTTAATCGATACATTTTTGTTATCATTTGAAAGTTGTTCTTTATACATTTTTTTTCTTCAAACTCATTTAACACTTTAATTTCTTTTTCTAAATTAAAATGTTCAATAAAGATTTCAAAACATTTTTCATATATTTCATTTCTATCCATTATGTCCATAATTATATCTATATAATATCTTTCTCTTAATTATAATAAAAATTTGAGAATTTTTAAATCCAAAAACACCATATTAATAATGGTGATTTTATGAGAGTTAGACTTGGGTATGTATCTATTAGTAAAACATTAGAAAATAGCATAAACTACCATAATATAACATATACAGAATTTAATAAGAATAAAGATTATGAAAAACTTGATAGGATTATTTTGTCTAATTTTGAAACATTAGAAAACATAATAGAATATAATAAAAAAAATAATATTCATTTTTATAGATTAACAAGTAAATTTATACCACTTGCAACACATAAAAGTGTAAATATTGAATATGTAAAAAAATATAAAAAACATTTTGATAAAATATCAACACTAATTGGTGATATGAGAATAGATACACATCCAGACCAATTTGCAGTTTTAAATAGTACAAAGAAAGAGGTTTTAGAAAATACATTTGATATTTTAAAATATCATTATAAAATGTTAAATGCATTTAAAATAAAAAATTCAATTATAATTTTACACGTAGGAAGTAGTGTATTTGGAAAAGAAAATTCAATAAAAAGATTTATTAACAATTTTAATAAATTACCAGACCGTATAAAAAAAAGTATAGCTTTAGAAAATGATGATAAAATATACAATATTTTAGATGTTTTATCTATTTGTAAAGAAATAGGAGTCCCTTTTGTTTTTGATTATCATCATTATAAATGCAATAATAATGGTGAAAACTATTTGGATTATATTGATGAAATATTCAAAACGTGGAAAGATCTTATACCAAAGATTCATTTTTCATCTCCTAAAAATAATACAAAAAAGGAATATAGAAGTCATAGTGATTATATTGATTACAATGAATTTATTAAATTTTTAGAGCAAGTAAAAAAATATAATAAAGATATTGATATCATGTTAGAGGCAAAAGCAAAAGATGAAGCAGTTTTTAGATTAATAAGACAATTAAAATATAAAACAAATTATAAATTTATTGATGATACTTCTTTTTTAGTATGAAAAATGCTATAATTAAATGTAGGTAAGGTGTAAATATGAAATGTAATAAAAAAGAAATTGTCAAAATGTTATTAAACCAAGAAATTGATAAACAAAATGAAGAAGAACTTATGGATATGTTAGTTGATAATCCTATAAGCGTTGATATAGATAAATTAGAAGAATCAAATATGAAATTTGGAGATAAAGTCGCAGATAAAATAACAGAATTTGCAGGTAGTTGGGGCTTTATCATAGGCTTTACAATATTTTTAATATTCTGGATTATTTTAAATGGAATTATATTAGCGCATGCAGTTGATCCATTTCCATTTATTTTATTAAATTTGGTGTTATCATGTATTGCTGCCCTACAAGCACCTATAATTATGATGAGTCAAAATAGGCAAGCTAAAAAAGATAGTTTAAGAAATAAAAATGATTATAAAACTGATTTAAAAACAGAACTTATAATAGAAGAATTACATGATAAAATAGATTTATTATTAAAAAATCAAAAAAATATTGAAAAAAAGTTAGAAGAATTAAAAAAATAGTATGAAAAAACTAGATGCTGAACTAAAAAAATATATAAAAGAACAAAATAATTATGAAATATTTAGGTTATTATTTGAGTTTTATGATGATATTGATATTAAACAAGTAATTGATTATTATATTAAAACATTAAATTATAGTGATTTGTGTACTTTAATAACACTTGTAGATATTGATTATTTAGATTACATATTTGAAAAAATAGTTTCAACTAAAAATAAGGAATTTATATTTTATATATTAAAAAATGGTACGATTAATAGTATTATAAGTGGTACAAAATATGAAAAAATACTGGAAAAAGAATTAAATTAATTCTTTTTTTGCATTTTATTTTAAATTTTTGCTCAATATATATTTGGAGGGAAAAATATGAAACATAACAATGAATTATTAAAACATATATATAAAGATGCATCTATGGCTACATATACAATTACGACATTACTAGAGGATCTAAAAGATAAAAATAATAAAATAAAAAATACAACAGAAAAAATATTAAAAGATTATCAAGAAATTGAAACGAAAGCAAAAGAATTGCTAGAAAAAAATGATGAAGAACCTAAAGGTGAAGGAATGATGACAAAAATGATGTCATCAATGGGTGTTATTAAAGAAGTAAATAAAGATAATAGTGATTCTGCAATAGCAGATATGCTTATAAAAGGAATTTCTATGGGTAGCATAGAAATGGAAAGAAAAATAAAAGATTACAGTAAAGAAGTAGATAAAAAAATATTAAAACTTGCAGAAGATTTTTTAGAATTTCAGGAAAATTCAATAGAAAAATTAAAAGAATTTTTGTAAATATTGAATGAATCTATTTTATATGATATCTTATAAGTGGAGGTACATATGAAAAAAGATAATAAAATATTAAAAAAAGGAAATAAAACAATAAAAGAATTTAAGCAATTTATTTCAAGAGGAAATGTAATGGATTTAGCTATTGGTGTTATTATAGGTTCTGCATTTGGAAAAATAGTAACATCAGTTGTAAATGATATATTAATGCCATTAATTGGTATAATTATTGGTGGACTTGATTTTACTAATTTAAGTATAAAGATAAAAGATGCAACAATTAACTATGGAATGTTTATACAAAATGTAATTGATTTTTTGATAGTTGCAATCTGTATATTTATATTTATAAAAATAGTTTCAAAATTCATTAAAAAATCAGAAGAAAAAGAAGAAGTAAAAAAAGATGAGCAAATTATTTTGTTAGAAGAAATAAGAGATTTGTTAAAGAAGCAAAGTAAAAGTAAATAAAATCCAAAAAAATTGGATTTTTTTATTAAGTGTCTTTTAAAAATTATAAAAATATGATATTATGTTTAAGGATATATGAGGTGTTACCTATGAGTGAAACAAAAAACATAAACGTAACTGTAAATGATTTAAAAGATAAAAATTATGATTTTTTTGAACAAATAATTTTAAGTCTTATTGCTAAATATAAAAATAATCCAAATTTAAAAAATTGGTATGCTGCAATAGGTGACAATTGTAATGGTTCATTAAAAGAAAATTTTATTTCAATTGGAATGATTGATAATAATGATAAAATAAATTATAGTAGAGTAAGAATCCCTAAAAATGAATTAGGAAAAAAAATAATAGAAAAGTTTATAAGATCATATCTTCATGAGGGGATAAAAGAACAAAAAACAGTTAAGAATTATGGTGAAAACCTAAATACTGTTTGTTATATAGAAACAAACGATGAAAAATTCTTTGAAGTATATACTATAAAAAACGATTTAAAAATAGATGGATTTAATATAGATTTAGAATATTTACCACAAACTAATATAAAAGATACAAGGAAAATTGAACTTGCTTCTATATCAGATAAAATTAAACATTTAAATGATATGTTAAATGAAGATGATGAAATAATAAATAAAAAAACACTTTAGTCTTTAATTAAAGTGTTTTCTTTTATTTTTATATTACATAATTCAGTTAGTTGATTTATTAAAGAATTAACATTTTTTTCTTTTACAATAATAATGTATTTAACGTTTTCATCAAATTGTTTATCAACGATATTTATATCATTAAGAATATGGTTAACTTTTTTTATATCATCATAAGAAAAAGTAAGTTCTATTTTCTTTCCATTTACAACATTTATAATTTCAGTTTTATTTAATGCTTCACTTACTGATGAACAATATGCTCTAATTAATCCACCAGCTCCTAATTTTATACCACCAAAATATCTTATTACAACACATAAAACATTATTTAAATTATTATTTTTTAAAACATTTAATATAGGCATTCCTGCTGTACCAGAGGGTTCTGAATCATCATTAAATCTTTCAACATTATTTAAAATATATGCATAACAAATATGAGTTGCATCTTTGTACTCAGTTTTATTTTCATCTAAAATATTTTTGATTTCAATTTCACTAGTTACAAAATATAGCTTTGTAATGAATTTTGATTTTTTTATAATAAACTCATTTTCTATATTAAATTTAATTGACTTCATTTAATCACCTTATTAACTAAAAATATTATATATTATAAAAAAATATAAATCAAATATTAGTTATTTTTAAATCTTAATTCAAGATATTATTTTATTGACAAAATTTTATATTAAAGGGTATAATTTTAATAGAAAAATAAGGAGTAGAAAGTATGAACAGAAAAGGATTTACATTAGTAGAGTTATTAGCAGTAATAGTAAT
>ERZ824488.257-NODE-257-length-71846-cov-19.071513_pt1 | contig 71846 bp, 90 predicted proteins | sample MGYA00519936_ERZ824488 | MGnify/ENA primary metagenome ERZ824488 (study PRJEB31778, sample SAMEA3449153) | human gut metagenome | biome: human gut; feature: human-associated habitat; material: faeces | place: United Kingdom | collected 2010/2012 ...
TCAGCTGAACGGGCACGTCCTGCCATTCGGTGCGCTGCTTCAGCTCCATTGCCAGCCGTTCCAGATCCGTCATGCGCTTTCACCTCATTCCGCTCGAATGAATTCTCTGTCTGGCATCCGTTCCTGCAGCAGCTGCAGCTTGCTGGCGGGCAGATCCATCGTCATTGCCACATCGTAAATGGCGTCCAGCAGGTACGGCTCGGATACGCCGTCCAGCCATGTCTTCAGCTGGTTGGTGCGCAGACTGAGTCTTTTTCGGATTTCCTCATCGTTCATGACGGGGATCTCAGCGCTTTCAATGAAGCCCATCTGAGCGGCAGTTTCACGGTCTTCCAGCCGAAGCTGACGTTCACCCTCGAACAGGCGCGGCGCATTGCTTGCAACGAATTCAATTTCGTCTCTGGACAGCAGGGTATAGCCGGCAGAATGCACGATGCGCTCAAGTCCGTTTTGCAGGATCAGCCCGACAGGGTATTTTCGGTCGTTATAAACCTTCATCTTATCATTCAATTGCAACCCCTCCCTTCAGCGCGGGCGGTGGTTCCGCCCGCGCACTGCCGTTTTCATCAGGCAGATTCATCCTCGTAAACGCTCATCGTCGGTGTCTTGCCGGTGACGATTCCGGCACCGAACCACTGATCCAGACGAATCTCATAAGCGAGATCGTCGATATTCGTGGACTCGACGGACTGCACGCTGCCCTCGTAGACCACCTTCAGTGGGCGCATATCGGAGCTTGCGGCGCTGGGCAAGATGTACAGCCGCCTGGTGTCGATCAGGGGCGTAATGTTGTCGTTCAGGAAGGGGTTGACGAGGGTCACGACCTTGGCGCCATAGTACGTGCCGATCAGGCCGGTACGCATGACCTCTTCAATGACGCTCGGACTGTACTGCTGCGTAGCAGTTGCCGCGGTGAATCCGGTCTGCTCGGCCAGCTTGGAAATGACTGCGACGTCGCCCAGCAGCGTTACGCTGCCTGTGCGCATCCAGTGCTGAATCATGGGATTCAGCACGCTCTTTACTATGCCGGTGCCTGCGCCGTAGAAAGGCGTGGACCAGTTGTCCGCAGCTGAATGGAGCACGCTCTGGATGTACTGGATTTCCTTGACGTTCATCTCGTAGCTGGCGTCGCGAATCAGATCCGCCATCTGTACGCGGCCGGTCTTCTATTCATACAGATTGATGACTGGCCGTGCGGACACCGCGAGGGTATCCAGCGTGACCTGCTTGTGCGCGATCTTGCTGCGGGCAGGCGTCGCGGCTTTTGCCTGAATGAAAGCTCGGATGCCTTCCATGCGCAGCTTGAAGGCGGCCTTTTCACCATAGCCAACGCGTTTGACGTCTGCGATCTGGTTTAGCCAGTCCGTTGTGGGCTTGGTCATCTCGTTGACGGTAAAGCCCACCAACTGAGCAATCTGATACTTGTTGTGGGGCGTGGGCGTGCTCGCCAGATCCGCGATCTATCGCGCCGCGTGCTCCGCCTGGTCAGAATCCACGCGCTCGCCCTTGGCCTGCGCCGCGATCAGCTTGACCAGCTTGCTGTCGTTTCTGATTTCAATCATACTGTTTTCCTCCTTCATCAGTCGCTGCCGCCGGTCGTAGTCGTTACCTTGGCGATCGTGCCGTCCGCGGCGGGCTGCACTGCATCGCCAACTGCCAGCGCCGCGTATAGCGTGGACGCCACGGTCATGATTACCTGCTCGCCGGGCAGCAGGCGCTTCATACGCACATACTTGCCGGTGGGCAGCGTGTAGTTCGCCTCGTTCCACTCGGCGTTTTCGTCGATTTCCCATTCGTTTTCAACGAAATAGACGTCGTCGCTGCCCACGCCGGTCACGTTCAGGACGACTGCGGGCTGTCCCCACAGCTCGGTCTTTTCGTCCACGCGCAGCTTCGTATCCTTGGCGGCGGTCACCTTTTTAACGCCATCCGTGGAAATCTCCGCAAATACGCCGTTGGTCAGCGCCTCGGCGGAGAGGTTTTCGCCATCGTATACATGGCCCATGAGCTTCGTCACATATCCTGCCATATCTGTTCCTCCAATCTGTCAGGCTTTCTCAAGCAGATCGCCGTATTCGCCCTTCACCGCCAGCCCAGAAGTCAGGGCGTAGGCGGCGACGGTGGGCTTAACGTCGTTCTTTTTGACCTTGTTCGCCTCGGCAATCAGCGCGGCGTAGTTCAGCTCCGCGATGGCCGAAGCCACGTTTTCCGTCTTCACGTCCAGTCCCTGCGCCTCGGCAAAGGCGGTCAGTTCCTGCTGCTTCGCAGCGAGCTCGGCGGCTTCCTTTTCGGCCTTCAGCTTTTCCGCCTCCACTTTGAACGGTTCCAGCTGAGACACCTGCGCTTCCAGCTCGGCGATACGGGCGTCCTTTTCCGCAAGCTGCTTCTGCGCAGCCGCCAGCTCCGCTTCCTGCTGCTTCTGCTTTTCGGTGGTTTCTTCAAGCGTGTCATCCTTCTGCCTGAGCTTTTCCTCGTCGTCCATCATTTTCTCTTCCGCCAGCTTCAGACGGGCTTCCGTCTCCGCCAGCTTCTTTACCGTTTCATCCATCTCATGATCCTCCTGTCTTTCAGCGACCAGCTGCAATGCCGTCGCTTCTGGGTAGGCCGGCACGGACACAATCGCCATGCCGATCAGTTCGTTGCCCTCCGCCGCGTCGATGACCATTACGCCGTCCCGTTCCGACATGACACTCGCCATGATCTCGAAGGAAAAGGAGAGCGTCCCAGCTTCGTACATGCGCAGAATGGTTTCGCACAGCTGCACGCTGCGCTTGGGAATCCGCGCCTCGCCGATCAGGCTGACGCCAAACTCGTCGCTGGCCTTGGCAAAAGAAAAGAACGAGCCGATCTGCTCGCTCTGAAATTCGCCATCATTCAGCATATGGGTCAGCTTGCCGGTTTCGCCGCTTCGAAGCCGCTGGGCGTCCGCACACTAGGGAAGGCAGGTGTATTTTGCGGCGTTGGCTACAATGTTGTCCATAAACGCCTCGCTGACCGCGTAGCCATTGCGGTTGGGACGGGTGGAGAACATCCGCATCAGCACCGTCATGTAAATGTCGTTGGACTGTGTTTCGGAGATCATCACCTGCGAGGCTTCAAATTGTACTCGGTTCATTTTCGCTCCCTTCTTACAGACTGCCCTCCGGGTTACTGGGCTTAGGCTGTTTGCCGCTCATGCTCTTGGCCGGGTCGGAGCTGCGCTCGGTATCGTCCATTTCAGGGCGACCCTGCTTTTCGGTGGATTCATCTGTGCTTTTCTGTGTGTCAGTCTTACCCCCAGGGGATTCTACCGGCTGTTCATGCTTCTTCCGCTCCAGCTCCTGATCCATATCGTAGCCGTGCATCTGCAGCATCGTGCGCGTGGAAACGGCGCCTTTTTCCCATAAGGTGCGGCCAATCTCTTGGAATTTCTGACTGCCCGCCAGATCCACCAGGGGAAAGGTGAATTGCGGAATATTGCCCGGCGCGCTGTGCGTAATGCTGCCATGCTTGCCGTTCAGCCGCTCGTTGACGCGATCCATCTACTCACAGAAATCGTCCCGCGCCTGTTTAATGCGCATGGCGGCCGTCTGCATGGAAACCTGCGCGGAGGCGAAATTGCTGCCGTCCTCGGCTCGTCCACTGACAATGATTCCGCTGATGCCGCCAGCGGACAGAATCTCCGCATTCACGTCCTTGTATTTATCGTCCGAGAACATTTCGTTCAGATCCGGCTGAATGACCTCCGCTTTGCACAGGTGATTGGTGGTCGCCAGCGCCGCCCCGGTCATGGCTTTCTTGAACAGGCTGTTGACTGCATTGAGCTGCGTAATATCCGGCATGACGTCCGATTTGCTGTCGCCGTAAGCCACATGAACAAAGGAATGTGCGCCCAGATTCAGCAGCGCCGATTCGTATTGCGCGATCTAGGCTTTACGCCGAAACGCTGCCAGACAGGTCGCCACCATGGGCACGGCATAGCGCATCCAGTCCTCCTTCAGCCCCTGCATCACAAAGGTGTTCTCCGGATTCATCTGCACCCAGTCGCTGCCCTTGTTGATGGCGTCCGATACCTCCTTGGGGAAGCCCTCCAGACGCACCTTCAGGTCTTCATCCTCCAGAAAATCCTTCTGCGCTTTCACGCCCTGCTGGCGCATATCGTCCCGGACACTCTTACAGTTGAACTCCAACACGGGTTCGCCGCCGATCATGACGTTGGCGATGCGCACCAGATGCACCGGAAGCGTAATGATATTGCCGTCCTCCATGAGGTAACAGAAGACGTTCCCATATTTGAAGTATTGATAGAAAATACTCCGCATCCGATCCTTCAGGTGAATGCGATCGTAGTATGCCAGATACTTCGCCTTCGTCTGTTCGTTTGCGCCCACTAGGCGAAAATCGTCCGACAGGGAGAAGGGCACATACACGCCGTTGATGATTCCTCGGAAGATGGGGTCTGCATCCACATAGTAATCCGCCAGCTCGTACAGGCTGTTGATGTTCCGCTGCTTGTCCCGTAGGATAGCGTCATAATCATAGCTCGCCAGATCTCCGGAATAGGTGATCGTCTTATCATTGTAGGTCATGGTCGAGGCGTCGTCCTTCGCGCCCACGGCGATGACCGCTGCCGGCTTCGTTTCAGGCTCCGCCCGCGGCTATGCCTTTCCGCGGATTCGATCTATCCAGTTCATACTTTCCTCCATACAAAAAGGCGCTCCTGCCGGAACGCCTTCGATTATTTTTGATCCATGATTTCAAGCATCTCCGTAGGCGTTACAATAAACGCTTTTTCAGGGAAATGCTTTTTGTTACCAGTGACCAGATACGCGTCTTCATCTCGCTTCGTCATGGCGACTTCATAAAACACCAGATCCTTGGGATCAATCAACTGCTCTCCAGTAATCAATTGCTCCACAGAAATTCCGTAGGTAGGTGATGATTGCCTGAAGCATGGTCGCGACCAATGTTTCAGAAAAATGAAACTTGGGCCGGCGCAGCACCTCTGCATATTCGCCCACGATTTCCTCATCATACAACGGAATGATGTCTCCGCGGAAAAGGCGCTTTACAACCTGAAGCGGTGATGCGTCTTCGTGGCGAGTAAGGAGTGCCGATACCAAAACATTGGTGTCGATCACTGCGTAGTACACCATCGCTTATGCCTCGCTTCCTGCGCGCGTCTGCTGAATCTCTGCGTTGATGTCATCCAGCGTCATATCCTGCAGACCATTTCTGTGCGCTTCTTCCCGTAAGGCGAGAAAAGCGTTTAATCCATCTTCGCGAGTTACGTTCGCGCGGGGCGCTGCGATTTCAAAAGGAATCTTGCGTTCACGGACAACTGTCTTGGCAAATACCGTGATTGCCGTGGAAACCGACATACCGAAGTCGGCACACATCTGATCGAACTGCCTCTTTAGAGTTTCATCCATTCGAACGCTGAACGTTGCCTGTGCCATCATGAACACCTCCTCTTTCAGTATATCCATTTTAGCACGAATTATTGCAGCTGTCAACGAAAACGAACCTGATGTGTTCGAACTCTGCGTCTGCTGTTAGTAGGCAAACTCCACCAAACGCAATTTGCGAAAGTATACTTACGGAATTTGCACGCAAAAATGAAAATAGGAGGCTCCTTTTTCACAAAAGCACTGAAGTATGGCGAAGGCATCAGCCCTCTATCGGCAAGAAACAGAATTTCCGTGCGATATAAAACCGCTTTTCTTGCCGATACCGGCACGAAATCAGAATCGACTGACCACGCCTACGCAGGGATGCGCAGGCTGAAGCAGCCGCCTTTTTCGAGCTTCCTCCAGATCCGCAATGTATCGCACTGCCATAGCCAGCGCTGAATAGCGATCCTTGTGCTGATTGGTGCGGGCGGTATCGTAGATGATCGCGCCGCCTGTGCCCGTCTTTGAGACGATGTTGCCCATCTCGATTTGCAGCGCGTCACTCTCCAGATAGATCGCCTTTTCCTGCATGGTCAGCTTGCGCTTTTTCGGCGCTTCATCCGATTCGCTTTCTTCGTCCGTCACGCTGTCGGCGTACCGCGAGCTGACCGGCAGCTCGATGGAACGCTGCTCCTATGCCACGCGCAGGCAGGATACCAGCTGCTGGTTGATCTGCGCGCTGGCCTTGACGCTGCGCAGGATGGGCACGGCGTTGTGGATGATCGTCCGCTCGTCGTCCAGTGTCCACGGCGGGTACTCCTTGCCGGATTCCGGATCGATCCATGGCTGTGCCAGAAATTGGGGAAAGGCGTCGCCCAGACCGCGATGGTCAAATACGATGCGCGTCGTTCTTGGAAAACGTGAAAAGGTACGGCGAACTTCTTCAGCCAGCGCATCCAGACGCTTGCCGTGGTAGGAGCGCAGGTACACCAGCTTTTTGAGATACGCGCCGTTCTCCATATCCGCCAGCTTGACGACGCAGATTACAGCGTTGTCCGCCTTGCGATCCGTCGAGGTCGCCAGATCGACGCCGATGACGTAATCAGACGAGCTGCCAGATGGCTGGGCGTATTCCACCTGCCGGAGCGTCCGGCAGCCTTCCGTGAGGTCATAGGGAAACATGCTGCCCGATTCCGCGCCCACGAAGATGCTGCCGTATTCCATCGCGAACTTCGCTTCGGGCATCTTCCGTTGTTCCTTTCGGAAGAACTCCATGTCGGTAATGCCCACGCGCGCCGCGCTGCGATAATCCAGCGCGCAGGCAAAGCTGCCCGTGCTGCCCTTGGCAAAATCCCGCAGCGCGCTTACAAACATGGCGTAAAAGTAATTGCTCTTCAGGCATGCGGATGTGATGGAAATTGTTTTGCTCGGATAGTCCGCGATGCCGCGCTGATGACAGATATCGCGCTTGGTGTTGCGCACAGGGCCGATGACCGCATCCAAATCGTCCGCCTTGACCTCCGGGCTTTCGTCGATCACCATGATCTTGGCGCGGTTGCCGCGCATGGTGCCCACGGAATAGCTTTCAATTTTGCTGCCGTTTTTCAGGGTACAAATACCCTTGTTGCGGCTCAGCTGTACCGGGCGATGCCCGTCGCACTGAATCTCCCGCATGATTTCCGGATTGCGGATGAAATAGTCCTGAATCTTTTTAACGATCAGCGTAGCCTGTTCCGCTGTACCGGAAACGACGGCGATCAGACTGCCGGGATAGAGCACGCCCATAGCGATACAGCAGAGCGCCGTCAGCCATGTTTTGCCGTAACCGCGGGATTTGACCACCATCTAGGTATCGGCGTTTCCGAATTGCCGGGCGACCACGCGCTGCGTGTCCTTCAGGCGGATTTTAAAATAGCTCCAGATAAATACGTCCAGATGCGTGCGCCAGTAGGCGATCTGCCGCGCCCATAGCTTCGTGTTTCGAATATCTCGAATCTGATGGAGAATCATACGACCACTTGCTCCTATCCGACCGCCGCAACGGTATGCCGGAAATCATCAATGATCTTATCGATGTCATCCGGCGGAAACGATACGTCCGGCATGTCCAGCTCGCCGCTCATTTCGATCTTTGCTACGATCGCGCCCAGCGAACCAAGCCCCGCCATGTCGCCGGGCTTGCGCTTGCAGGCGGCGAAGTTCGCCGACTTCGAGAGGTTATCGAAGATTGCCTGCGCCTTTTCCCACTCGGCGACGCTGGCCTGACCGTGCCGCATCCGGCTGTATTTAATGTCCGCGTCCAGCGACGCCTTTGCGGCTTTGCGCGCGTAATCCTGAATGTTCTGATTGTCCAGCACAAAGCCCTCTTCCAGCTTGGCGTAATAATCGTCCAGATAGTCGATCTCCCGCTGGGTGTACAATCCGTTCCAATCGCGACTGTAGATCAATTCGCCATCATCCAGAAAAGCGCCCTTTTCGTCCTTGACCGTCGTGCCCGCCGTCGAATCCGGATCGAACTCCTTGTAGGCGCCGTCCTCGGAGATGTTGGGCGAAAGCTGGTAAACGCTCTGCAGATTCATGACAGAGAAAAAGTATTTGCCGGTCAGACGCTCTTCCATTGCGCGGCGCTTGTTTTCATCCGTGGTCCCCAGATAATCGGGATCATTGGCCTATGCGTACATGCTCTTTTTCCGAGCCATTTCCCAGTAATCATCCGACCAGCGGCGGTTGTTGTACCAGCAGTATTTGCGCGTCTCCTCTTTGTTCGTGCAGTTCTTGGCGGCGCACTCCTTGCACCATGCGTCCCGGTTGGACTGCGCGTCCCAGTCGCGATGCAGATAAAAGTGATCCAGCGTCAGCACCTTGCCGCACTTGACGCACATTTTGGAGCCGATGCGCCGGTTCTTGAATCGCTTTGCTTCCGGCATTTCACCATCTCCTGTCAGCGCAGCGCAATCGGGTAGATGCAGCGGCGGCCGTAACCGCTCTCCAGCACCATGCCCAGTGCGCCGGGCTTGCCACCGTATCCCAACCTCTGCGCGTATTCATCCATGCCGCAAATGCTGGGGACTCGAACCACCACAGAATTACCTTGATCCGTATAACCCGAAACATATTCCTGCTCCCGGTGCTTGTGGCCGCAGATCAGGTAGTCGATGGGCTCGTTATAGAGGAGCATCGCCTGCTTTGCGGCGTTTTCCAGGCTCTTGACGTCCGTGCCGTGGGTCAGCAGCAGATTAAAGCCCTGCACGCTTACGTGCTTGCGCTGTTCAGTCACAGCATCCACGATGACGTTGGGATTCTCGCGCAGTCGTTCAAAAAGAAACCAGAAGATCACCTTCTCCAGATTCTCTCCGGGGAACTCGCCGCGCTTGCTGTTCAGCGTGCGCGTTTCCGTGTGATTTCCGTCCACGCCACACACGGAAACGGTCGCATCCTCAGAAAGCGCGTTGATCCATTGCGCCATATATTCTGAAAAACGCATACAGCTTTCGACCACGCCCCAGCGCAGCTTCAACAGCTGAGAGGGACGCAGCATACCGTCCAGACTGTCACCGCAGAGCAGCAGCTGGACGTTGCCGATCTGCTCCTTTTCAAGGATCGCGCGAACCTGCTAAAGAAGATCTGCCATCCGTGCGCAGAATACCTCGGGACTGTAGCAATTCAGCGTTTCCCCTCGAAGCCCGCGCACCGTCCATTCCGCGCCGTAGTGGCAATCTGCGATGCAAAGTACCAGCGTGCGCTTGCCGATGGGGTTATGCTCAATTCCCGCAGGAACCAAAACAGGCGGCATTTCTCTTGCCGCCCGAATAACCGCATCCCGAAGCGCTTCACTGCGCGAAGCGGCGCGATACGTCTGATTGATTTCGTTGCGCAGATCGCGGAGCTGCTGTACATTTTCTGTTTGGACTTCAGCGGGTTCCAATGCCAGCATTCCGTTTTCCGCCGCCAGCTTGATGCCCGCGCCCATCTTGCGCTAATGATCGGGGTGCAGGCCGCACTCGAATTTCTCCGCAATCTCCGACCAGTCCATGTCGGAAAGTCCCATGACCTTATCGTACATTTCGCGCACCAGCGCGCGCTTATCACTCATCCGTTCACCTTCTCCTGAACCTCAATCATTTCATGGTCCATCTCATATCCGTCCTGATCGGCAAACTTGACTGTGCCGTCTGTGCACTGGATACCGATGATCCTGTCCATATCGTATTGATCGCCATACCGCGTTTTGTGCGGGGCATATTTCCCGTGGGTGCTGTCCACCTGATAATTGTGTCCGCCGAAAGAAAAGGAACCGTCCACATCCACGCGACAGATTTCCATTTTGCAGCCGGGATATTTTCTGCGAATTGCCTCCAGACGGTCGAACCGGGTAGAATGCCGAGGCTTTTCTTTGACCATCTCTTTATTCCGAGCGTGCAGTCTGTCCTTCAGCAGTTCAAACCGCAGCTTATCATCAGCAGAAAGCAGGCTCAAATCCAGTGCGCCGCTTTCTGCCAGTTCCGTGATGGCCTCCGGGCAATCCGATAAATTGATTTCCCGACTACCAATGATCATTTCCTTATAGCTTGTCAACGTATCATGATGTTCCGGAGGCACATCCCGCAGGAGGAGCGTTCCACAACGATCCAGCAGGCGCTTTACCTTGTGCTCCGGCGCATAGATCTGCGTATGGTTTTCACTCAGCCAGTTTTTCAGGCAATATCCTTGCCACGGTTTCAGAATCAACCGTTCAACCAGTTCGGCCTTGCTCTGCTCCTGATCGTAAAGGAGCGTAAATTTCACTCCATTGGGCTATGTAATGCCGAATCTGCTCGCCATTTATTGCTCCTCCCTAAACATTACTTCCGATCGGAACCGGAGTTTCGCGAAAGAAATCCAAACTTTTTTCTGCTTCCCATAGACATTACTTCCGCGTTCAAGTTACTTTTCGCGAATACGACCGGAACCAATTGCGATTGTTCTGCTGAACGATCGCATAGACGGCGTTCCGAAAGCTCCGCTCCACGTCCCGCAAATCCAATCCCTGAAGCTCGGCAATATCCCGCAGGGAATAGCCGTTCATCAGGAAAAGCAGAATATGCTGCTGTTCTGGCGGAAATGCGCAGGCTTCGATCTAACGATCCAGATCGATATAGGTACACAGTACAGACTCGGATAGACCGAACCCGCCTGCGGATTCCAGCAGTCCGCCAGTTCCCGTCTTTGCCTGATAGGTTACGTCCTATCGGCTGCGTTGTTTGATCTACTGTGCCACCACGCGCTCTTCGCTCTATGGAAGATACACCCAATCCGATTCATTCCTCATTTCCATTCCTCCTCATTCAGCAACCAGTCCATCAGCGGCTGCTTTTCTGTGCTTTTGCTTCTCTCCAGAATGCCTCGCAAACACGCTGCATCCACAAACCCTTTGCCGGCGATCTGCCGTCCTGCAGGAATCGCAAAGAGCCTTTTCTCCTTACAGCGCTGTACAATCGTTCGCGGCTGATTGACCTTCAGGCATTTAACGACGTCCAGCAACGGGTAGTAGCGCACGCCGTCGTATTCATACGCCACCAGCGTTCCGTAAGCGTCGCTTTGAAAGACATGAGGCTGACCTTCCAGATCGATCCGAATAAGTGGTTCTTCCCGAACGCCTATCATTTCTGCAATTTCCTTCGAAGAGAAGTACTGCTGCTTTTCCTGATCGGTTAGCAGATCCATGCAGCGGATGTAGCTTGCATCAAAGCTCTCTTTGACTTCTCTCAGTGAAAATTCCGCAGTGCGCTCGCCGCGCGTTTGCTTACAAAACGGTACGGTGTACTGATTGCATTCCGTGCCATAGTGTCCATCCGCCGTCAGGTAATGCCCGCCAATGCGGCGTTGGATTTTGCCGCTCGCCAGAAGCTTCAGAATGCTGTTGGCCACGGCGTTGCGGCTGGTTCTAATCAGCTGCGCAATCTCCACATAGGAAATCGCCGAAAGACCGCTCCTGCACAGCACGGTCAGCAAAAAGAGAATCCGCTTTTGCGAACGGCAGGCGGCAGACGCAATCATTCGCGCGTCTGCACTGCTGAGTGAAAGCTGTTTCCGAAGTCCAGAAGTGCGCAGCTCGAATCGCTCCGAAAACACCCAATCCAGCATTTCTTCCATATCGCGTAGAACTGTTTCCCGATCCGAGCGAATCAGCGCGGGATCCTGCGCTTCGTACCATTCCAGCATGGCTTTTCGGCACGCTTCTCGGCTGTGCCCCTGCGTACGCAGATAGACCGCAAGGCTGCGCATCTGGTTATGCCGGGTACCGGTTTCGGTGAGCGGGTCTGTGCTCCGTTCATATGCTTTTCTTGAAGGTGTTTTTGCTCGAGTATGATTCTGAACCGCTTGGCAGGGAAGCTCTTCGGGAATCAGCTCGGTCAGCATATCGGCGGAAAGCTGTTCTATTTCCAGCAGATATTCTGCTTTTTCAATGGGTTCCTACGTTTTCTGATCTACAAACCAGCATACATTACCCGTCTTCCCATGGATTGAAAGCGGCAGCTTAATCGCATTTCCAGGCAGCGGACGAAACTCCACCTTGCGAGGATCAAGATGGGACTGACTGATCACCGTGCTATAGAGCGCATACAGCCGATTGGTGTAGACCAACCGGTTAAAGAACATTTCCACATGGTAGCCCTTTCCGCCGCTGAAGGAGACGTAGATCCGCTCCTTCGGGAAGCCGAACTTCGTCAGGCAGCCGATAATTGCCTGGACGGTATCGGCGGATCCGTCATCCACATCAAAGCAGAGAAACTTGCTGGTACGCGGTCCAGCGAAGACGGCGATGGCATACTTTTGGCACAAGTGATTGAAAAGCACGCGATCCGTCAAAACGCACGGAACATCTCCTTTGCGTTTAGGGATGAAAATGGAGCCGTCCGGCTTGCTCAGTACGTATTGTTTTCTGTAAGAGACATACAATTCGCTCATTTTTCTGGTCAACGCGTCCAGCGTGACCTTCTCCAGCTCGCTCATACTGATTCCTCCTGTCCTGTATCTTCGGGTTCTTTATTCTTCATCCTTTAGTCCTACTAAAACGAAAAGGGAATTCTCCGGGGTTTCTCCTCTGATGTATCGCCTGGTTCCTTATTCATCTCTATTACTCCGTAACCTAAATAAGGGATCCTCTGGATTTTCCCTGGCTAAGAATTGCATGCTTTTAAATCTCACCTCATGCCATTCCGCAGACCGTAGCGCCATACGAAAGAACATACAACGGCCAGGAAAGATCGCCGTGGAAAACTTGTCAGGAGCAGGGAACGCTGGCACAGTTCTTCCTCCTCAAAAAACCCTTCACATATATGAGTCCCTTTTTCATCCAAAACTTGCAGGCAGAGCAAAAACGATTTCCAAGCCACACCATGGGAAGCATGGGCGGAACGGTTCCTTGTCTGCAGTATTTGAAAGCATGTGGTATTTCGTATGCTTCACAGGCTGCTACTTCATTGTATTCAAAGCATACAGGGCTTTTTACCGCATTCGGGGTGATCGGACCTTCGTCGACCGCGTTATATACGGGAAAAGCGACCATATTCGAATCGTCTCTCGAAAGTCTGACGTATAAGCCTTTGCTGTATGAATATGCTTAGCAGCAAACCTTTCATTCTATCCAGCGCTTTTCGGGAAGTTGGGATGCATTGCATGCAGATTTTCATACCCGACAGCGGAAGGTGCCATGCAAGATAACATCTAAGATGTTGAATTGTTCCCTCGTTTCGGGTATAATAAATAGAGAAAGCGAGGGAGAACGTCCATGGAGCATTATCAGCCGCCATTTTCTATTACAAACCAGATGCTGATGCTGGTTGCAGAGATTTCTGAAAAAATCGGGCGCATCAGCAGCTACCATGAGTTTGAGACGAAGCCGCATTTGCGCCGGAACAACCGCATTCGATCGATTCATTCCTCGCTGGCGATTGAGGCGAATTCTCTTTCTCTGAACGAAGTCAAAAGCGTGGTCAGCGGTAAGACGGTGATCGGACCGCAAAAGGAAATCCAGGAGGTCAAGAATGCATATCAGGCATATGACCTGCTGGGTGAATTCGATCCCTTTTCGCTGACGGAGCTTAAACGGCTGCACGGCGTGATGACCTATCTGACAGTGCAGGAATCCGGTGTTTTCCGCAGCCATAACGAGGGCGTGTTTAACGGCGATACCTGTATCTTCATGGCACCCCCGCCCCAGCTTGTACCGGAACAGATGGAAGCGCTTTTTAACTGGATGCGCAGAGAGCGCAGCGTCATCCATCCGCTGATTCTGTCTTCTGTCTTCCATTACGAATTCGTATTCATCCATCCCTTCGAGGATGGTAACGGGCGTATGGCAAGACTTTGGGAGACCGCACTGCTGTCTGAATGGAACCCCGTGTTCCGTTATTTGCCGCTGGAGAGCCGAATCTATGAATTCCAGGACGCCTACTATGCGGCGATTGCCGCCTGTCATTCCGCTGGGAATTCCAACGCTTTCATTGAATTCATGCTGGATAAGATCAACATGACGCTTGACTGGGCGATTCAGCAGCTTGCAGCAAAGGACGCTTATCTGCCTGAAACGGTTCAGCGTCTGCTGGACGTTATGGAATACGACGTTCCCTACACGGCGGCACAGATCATGGCTGCCCTTGGGCTGAAATCCAAGGATAATCTTCGAAAGCTCTATCTGAAGCCCGCACTGGATAAGAACCTGATTATAATGAGGCTTCCGGATAAACCGACAAGCCGCAATCAGACTTATATCAAGAAGTAAATACCATTCGTTTCTATGCCGCCAGCAAGGCGGCTTTTTTTGCGCGCCATTTTTGCTCAATGAAATTCCATGATCAACGGACTTTCATTGAGAATTTCTCCATATAGAAAGAAATCAGCTCGATTCTATGAAGAAACGCCTTGCTCCTCCAATGACCGCCCAATGAAAATGGAACCAAAGCAGGTTTGAATCTGACGGTCAATACTCAATCCACCTTCTTTTGCTGCTGATTTTCAGTGTTTCTTCTATTATATAAGGCAATCATCCGAACTCCTTCAAACCAGCGGAAATGCACTCAGCGCAGTTCAGCTTCCTTCCGGCGGCAATATCGTTTCAAGTTCTCGCCATTCAGAATGTTATGTGGTAGGCATAGGGGTTTTCCGGTGATGTTTTGCTTTTCAGACGTAAAAGGCAACATAACGTTGTGTTGTATTGCCTTTTCCCGTCGTGTTTCGCCGTTCCCGTTTTTTTCCGTTCCCGTCGCCTTTTCCGTCGCGCAGCCGCTTTTCCGTTCGTCGCGCAAACCGTGACGGCGTTTTTTGTCACGGCGACAAAACCGCGCTTTCCCTGTCACAAAAAACCTCCTTTTCCCGCGTTCACGTTCCCGAAAAAGCGGCGAAAAAATCGCCGTTCAGCACGTGAAAATCAGCCCTCGCACGCGCGTATAGTAGGGTTTTGCCAAATTCAAAACCTGTCAACTCGGAATATTGCACAAAGTTTTGCTATGTCTATCAGGTGCATCCGCCCTGAAAATTCACGGTCAAAAACCCTGCCGAAAAAAATTTGCTTCTAAAGAGCCGCGAAAAAACGCTTTTTTCCGTCGCCGTCGCGGTTCATGCGACGGCGAAAAAACGTGTGCTATGCTTGTTTTGCCGAACGGCGCGGCGCTGAACCGAACCGAACGGCGACACGATGAACCGAACGACGGGAAAGAAGGTGATGCAGGTTCAAGCGGTCACGGCTGATGTGACACTTGCCAACAATGTCAACTGTTGGGGCAATATGTGCCAAACATAGCGCGTCAAGTGCAAGGCTTGACAGGCGGTCACTTTATAACCTGTACCATGATTCCCATGGGCGGCGATAGGCGGGAAAGCGCAGTAAAGGCCTGTTTTGTGGGCATGGGGAAAGAATTGAATAGCGTATGACGGAACACGCGGCACGACGTGCAGGAATCTTTCACGATGTGGGTATAGGTTGCACTGTATGTCCATGCGCATGGTTTGCAATACGGGACAGGTGTACCTGTCTGTTGGGACAGGCTGTCAAGGATTGCAGGATAACCATAGGCATAGGCAGGTGGGAATTATGCTCAATGCGACTCGTTTTGTCCTGCGATTGGCGACGGAATCAGCCTATCTCTGTCTGGATTTAGGAATCAGTCTCTGCGTGGATTGTCATATGTGGGGACTTGCCCATGTCGTAAAAAGGGCGTGGGCTGTCTGTCTCTACGGTAAAAGTCCGTAGACTGACGACGGCATGAGCCGAAACAGGCAAAAACGACGAACATGAAAGGGGTATCACTATGTCCAAGAAGAACGCCAATGTCGCCACCACCAGCACTACCACCAGCGCCACCAGCATGACCAACAACGAACAGGAGGAAAAGACCATGAAGAAAATCAGCGCCACCACCAGCGAAGTCATGTCCGCGAAGGAATTTAAGCAATCCAGCTATGACGCCTACCTTGCCTATGTGGAATTCATTGAGGGCAAGAAGTCTATCAGCGAAGCCGTAGAAGCGCTGTCTCCGCTCATGTCTGCCTATGGCTTTGCCTTGACCGTGGACAACCTTGCGAACCTGCTGACCGTCAAGATGACCGCCTATGGCAAGGATAAGGGCGAACAGGCGAAAAAGGTCAAGTCCATCTCCACGTTCCGCGCTTTCGTCAAGGGCGGCTGGAAGGATGTTGCGGCGGCGCCCGTTCACTCCAACGCGGGAAAGAACCCTGCCGACGTGAAGGCAAAGTCTGCCGCCAAGAAGCCCACGAAAGCCGAACTGGAAGCCGAAATCGCCGCCCTTCGCGCCAAGCTGGAAGCCTCTGCCAACGTCGAAGAAAAGGCGGCGTAACGCTGCTTATGGTTCCCGTCTCTGACCATGCGATTCCATTCACGGCGGCTCTGTCCCTGCGATGGAGCCGCCCTTTTCTGTCCTCAAGCCGCCTGATGAGTCGTTGCGAATTACGACGAAACGCCCTCTATGGGCGTCGCGGCGCCCCAGTATTCTATGAGAGGTGGTGATTCTATGGAGCGGTTTCTGCTTGCGGCGGCGCTGTCCCTGTGCGGCATTGCGTGAATTCTCGGCGCGGAGCAGGCGCAAATCGGAGATTTCGGGAAAGGAGGCGTCCCTATGCGGAAATCAGGCAATGCGGAAATGCGAAGCTAAGCGGAAGCCATCGACGCGAAGCGGTATCCATATTTCTGTACGGAAACGGGAGAGCTTGCGGAAAAGCTGTGGCGCGTCATTCGTGCATCCATCGGCGATTGGCGCAGGCGCAGGGTTCGTCATGCATGGCAGGCAACGCGCATCCGGCAGAAATAACGCGGCGAGCGTATGCGGCACGGCTCTCTTTTTTTGCCACGAAGTTTAGTAATACTAAATAAATAATCATGAATTTGTAAACAGGAGGCGTATCATGAAGAAGTACACGCTGTATTGCGGACTCAATGACAAGGACAGCAAGCGGCAGGAGATCAGCACGCTGGAGGCGGCGAAGGTGGTGCGGAACGCCTGCATGAACTATGCGGACGGCGCGACGATCTTCGAGGCGGACGGCGTTTACCGGCACGAGAACGGGCAGCAGGTTATGGAAAAGACGCTCCGCGTGGAGCTGCTGATGGTGGAGGAAGGCGTAGTCAGGCGCATCGTGGACTTTCTCAAGGCGGCGCTCAATCAGGAATCCATCGCCGTGCAGACGCAGGACGTGGCGTCCGTGCTCTGGTAGAAGCATGAACGCAGGCGTCCATTAAAAGCATTGCGGAAAACCCGCTCAAGACACATCACACAATTTGAGGAGGGACACCCATGTCAAAGCAAATTCTGTTCAAGGCTCAGACCGAATCCCTGCGCGCTTATCTGCGCGGCAAGCGTTCCTTCAAGCTCTTCGGCGTCACGCTCACGATTCAGCACGCCCACGACAACGAGTATCAGGTGCTGCTGCCCGACCTCAGCGAAATCTTCCGCCTTCAGGACTGCGGCGGCGGCGACGTGCGGCTCTACGTCGTTTGAATAGAAACAGCGCGGGAAATTTCGGCGTATACCGCAAGTTTCCTGCAAATCCGGGACTCTATAAAGCGAGGGGGTATATTATGAACTTCATCGGTCGCTTCGACAATCCCAATCTGCCGAACATCCTGTTCAAGGCGGAACGGCGGGACGACTTCATCTCCATCCAGACCTATCACCGTGCTCACGGCAGGCACGGGCGATTCCTTATTCTCCGCGACGCATTGCAGGACTGGCTGGACGGCGACAGGGCGCGTCCATTCTACGACGCGGACTGCGGGGACTTTCTGGTTCTGCGCCTGCAGGGCGGCGTCTGTAAGATGCGGCTCGTCTGGCTGTCCGCATACGGCAACGGTGAACTGCGCGGCATTCAACAGGAGGTGCGCATTCCGGAAAAGCAGCTTCTCACGCTGCTTCAGCACGGAACGCCCATTCGCCGTCTCTGCAAGCCGCAGAGGAGCAATGCGCGCATCAATGCCAGGCCCAGCACCGAAGTGCTTCGAAAAATCCTCGGCGACAAGCGGAAGCGCCGCGCCCTTTCCAAAGCCATGCGGGACAGCTTCCGCTGGAACGACGACAGCCGCATCACGCTCTATCCCGACGGCGCGGACAGCTTCTATTTTGAAGCGAACGGCGACTGGCCGCTCTACGGCGGGCTGGTTCTGCACGACGGCATTGTCCGCACTCCGCGCGGCAACCTGCCGAAGATCTATTACGGCATTCATACCTGAAGGAGGAAATCACATGAGCTACTACATGGAACAATTCGATCAGGCGTTCCGAATCGCGGCGGAGAACAAGGCCGCCGCCTTTGAAGCGCTGAAGGGCTGGGCGCAGAAGGAGCTGGAGCGGAACGCCGTCTATGCGCATCTGAACCGCTCGCCCATCGGGAATGCTCTGGAGCTGGAGGACGCGCTGTCGGAGCTCGACTGGGAGACCGGCACGGACGGTTGCGGCAGCATCACCGAGCTGCGCTTCAGCGGCGAAAAGCTGCATGACGAGGACGACTGGCTGGACGCCATCGCCCCGTACGTGGATAAGGGCTCCCAGCTGATGATGCGCGGTGAGGACGGCTGCTGCTGGTGCTGGTATTTCGACGGCGAACGCTGCACGACCTATCCGGGAGAGGTCGTCTTTCCCGAACTGCCCGGCGCGGGGAAAGAGGCGATCTATACCCACGACGAGGCGGCGCTGATCGTGGAAGCCTTTGAAAACGCGCTGGAGAAGTACGGCGTGAAGCTGCCCAGTCCCGAGGACGACGAGCGGGAAGCGGACAATGACGCCGCGCTCTACGGGAGCACCTATGGCGATCTGCTCGATTCCGTCGAGGCCGCGCTGATCGATGTGCTTGATCGCCATTCGGGCGGCGCATCGATTGTCAGGTATACCTTTTCCGGGAAAATTTGAAAAAAGGAGCGACGCATATGACAGAATCCGGCACTCGTTTCTTTCGGGATCAGCGCCATCCCGACCAGCGCATTTCGATAGAGCAGCTCAAGCGGGAATACGGTGAGCAAATCACCAATGGAAGCATCGACCCTGATGAGCTGAGCTTTTCGCAGCACCTGTTCAACTGCATGGAATCGCAGGGCGGCACGCTGCGCGAGGTATTACCCGAGCCTGAAAAGAAGGGCTCTTATCCCTTCATGATTCGCGAAACGCTGACGCTGAATGTCTCTATCGAGGCGGATTCCTTTGAGGAAGCGCAGCGGCTGGCGGAGGAGCAGTACAACAACGGCGAATTCGACCTCGACCGGAACTGCTTTGCCGGAGCGGAATTCCGTCCCTGCTGTTCCGGGTGCGGCTCTGATTTTGACGACGAGGACGATCTGCGCGAGGTCAACGAAGGCACGCCCACGGCGATGATGCTCTGCGACCGCTGCGTCGCCGATCTGGAGGACTGCGGCGCGCTCACCCGCTGTGAATGCTGCGAGGATCTGTTTTCGCCGTCGCGGCTGAAAATCAATCCCGAAAACGGCTTGCGGGAGATCTGCCCGCTCTGCGGCGAGGTCTGGTGCGAATGAGAAAGGAGGGCAATGCGCTGAAAAACGCTGACGTAGCGGGCGTGCTGCTTCGGCATGGCGACGACGATTTTTCCCTGTGGCAGCCCGAAAATGCTCCATGCTTTGCGGACTTCATGGAGCCCCGCGAGACGGACGGCGGCTCCGTGCGCGGAAACGGCACCGAAATCCTCGCGGAGGTGCGCAGTGCGCTCGGCATGAGCGCTCCCGAAGTTCATGTGATCGTGTATGCCGATGGCGGCTGCCGGTATGTGGGCATGGACGTGTTCGACAGCTTCGACGCGGCGCTTGCGCAGTACAATCGGCGTCTGAAGGAAACCCGTGACGACAATCCCGATAACCCGGGCCGGGTTACGGAGCTGGAGCACGACGAGACAAGCGGCGCGCTTCATTTCCGCGACCGGTCGGGCTACGAGGTGTTCTACCGCCGCGAAACCATACAGAAGCACTGAAGGAGGTGTGCAAATGCCCTATGTTTGGTTGGAGCCCGCAGCCTTTCTCACGCATAACGGCGTGACAATCTACCACATCTACAAAAACAATTTTGCCAAGGAAGGCGTGCGCGAGAACTGGTTCACCACGGACATATGCGGCGGCGACTGCGACGACCCTTGCGCCTTCGATATCCGCGATCTGAGCGATTATGCGCCGGAGAAGCCCTATGCGCAGGTGCTCCGAGAGGCCATCGACAGGGGCGAGCTGAAGCAGGAAACGCCGCTTGAAAAGGAGTGAGGTGTGCGCATGAACGAGCAGCTTCTGATCCTTCACTACCCGGAATCCGACTGGGGCGACGATCTGGTCGCCTTTCAGCTGCCGGAGGGCTGTGCGCCCATGCGCCTGCTGGATGAACTGAACGATCAGCAGTGCGCTGTTTCCGCAAATGACTACGACTCGCTGCAGGACTGCGCGGACGCGGTATGCAGCGCCGCGGCGCAGGCACTCGGCGCGTCGTGGCGCTACGTTCCCCAGTGCGGCACGCTTGAATTTCGTTACGAATGACGAGGAGGTTTTTTCATGAGCCATTTTTCCGTAGCCGTCTTTTCCCATCATCCTGAAGACGTCGAGGGTCTGCTCGCGCCCTATTACGAGCAGACCGAGGACGAGGCGTACCTCGGATTTGAGGAGGCCTGCGAATCCATGGAGGACATTCGCGCCATCTATGCGCAGGAGAAGCAGGAAAACGAGCGCTTCGACGCCTTCCTGCGCCGCTGGTACGGCTATGAGTACAGCGAGGAGAGGGACGCGTGCGGCTATCTCTGCAACCCCAACGCCAAGTGGGACTGGTGGGAAATAGGCGGGCGCTGGCACAACGCCCTGCGGCTGAAGCGGGGCGAGAAGTGCGATCAGGCGCAGATCAGGGAGCTCGACTTCTCCCCGGATGAGGAGGCGCGGGCAAAGGCGCGGCGCTTCTGGGAGGTGTGCGTGGAAGGCAGGCCGCTTGCAGAAGCCGAGAATCCCGACGATTTCAAGCCATTCTATCGCAGGGAATACTATATCGAGCAGTTCGGCGACGGGGAAACCTATGCGGCAAGGACGACGGGGTTCACCTGCTGGGCCTTCGTCGCGCCGAACGGTGAGTGGTATGAGAACGGGCAGATGGACTGGTTTGCCGCAAACGATGCGACGAAGGAATCCCGCGACCGCTTTGCGCTTGCGCTGGAGGAGACGCTCAAGTCCGACCCCGATCTGTGGCTGACCCTTGTGGACTGCCACATCTGAAGGAACTCGCAAAAAAACGATGCAGGGAGGCAAGCGCAATGAACGAGGTCTTCATCCCCATCACAAAGGTCTGCCCTGAGAAGGCGCGCGACGCCCGCAGGGTGTTCCCCGAGCTGAACCGTATCCGGCTCTCCGTCCGCTACAGTCCGGGCGGTGTGAACGCCTCTACCTGCCGGAACGAGGTCCGCGGCTATTACCTGCACGCATCCCCGGAGAAGGCGAAGCTCGGCATGATCTGTACCGCATTCGGTCTGGGCGGCAAAGCGCTGCTGCTGGAAGTCACGCGCCGGTCGAAGAAGCGCGATGAGGAAGCCTGTAGGCTCGCGGAGGCCATCTCTCCGCAGCTGACCGCATGGTGCTGCGACGAGTACGGCCTGACCGTGGATCCAACCGCAGAAATCAGGTTCGCCGCCGAAGGGCGGTTCCATGCGTGACGCCATCCATGCGGTCTTTGGCCAGCATGGGCCGCCGCATCTGAAGAACAGGAACGGAGGCTTTGCCATGAAGGAACCCGACAGAACCATCGTAAGTCTTGGCTCTTTTGATGTCGTATCCGAGGAGCTGGTCGTGGCCGATCCCTGCCGCGCGCCCGGCACATGGTGCATGGGCCGGCTGAAGCGCGTACGTCCCGGCCATTGGAACGCCGGCGCTTCCATTGCGGATGCAGGAGCCTGGGGCGACCGCGTCGCGATGCTGTCGGTCTGGCATGAGGACGCGCCGGAAAAGGACGAGTTCTGCAGCGGCGAAGCGGATTTTGATGTGGGCGTGGATAGCGGTCAGGTCGGCTTTTTTGACGCGGCGCACTACCGCGATTCGTCCGTCATAGACGCTGCGCCCCAACGGTCATGGTCGGATGGAGAGAACCTCTGGTACGACCATTGCTGCGCGCTCACGCTCAGCAGTACGCAGGCGGGCGTTCTGCCCTTCGGCGCGGTCCGCGTCCGGATTCGGAGACGGCGGCTATTCCTGTCTTTATTACACGAACAGTGCAGGCGAAATCCTACGTGCGGAAATCGCGTTTATCACCGAAGACGAATGGGAGGAATACGGATGGCCAACTACATCGGATTGACCCGGTCCAACTACTTTCGCGTCACGGATTCGGAAGCGCTGAAGAGAATCATCCGCTCGACCGTCACCGACGGGGACGGGCTGGCATTGTGGGAGCGCACGGAGAATGGCGCGACCTGCTACGGCTTCGGCGCGTATGGCTCCATCTGCGGCCTGCGCCATGCGGAGGAAGGCGACGACGAGGACGGCGAATTGGACGCCGACACCGTCTATGCGGCGCTCGCCGGCGTCGTCGCGCCCGACGACGCCATCATCATCACCGATATCGGCTGCGAAAAGCTGCGGTACCTGACGGCCTGTGCGGTGGTCGTTACCCGCAAGGGAATCGATTGCGTGGATCTGCGCTCCGATGCGCTGGAGGCTGCGCGCCGACTGTTGGAGAATCCCGAATACAGCACTCGAATGGAATACTGAGCGATTTCAGGAAAGGATGAGAAGTATGATCTATCGCAAGACCGGCGACGGCATTATCGCAGACGGCAGGCGCTATGCGGTTGGAATGCACGTGCTTGCCAACGAGGAAAGCGTCTATCGCGGCCTGTACGGAACCATTCTGGAAATCCGCACCGGCGAGGCTCGGGGAGCGGACAGCGAAAAACCAGATATCCGCTGCCGCTTTGACGTCCCCGTGCTCCCCGAAGAAGTCCGGGCGATGGAAGCGCGGTTTTCGGTTCTGCGCGGCGTGGAGGTGACGCTGGAGGACGTCGAACTGGATCAGGTTCTCCTGTCGCCCGATATGCTCGCACCGCTGGACGACCTGCTGCACGACAGGAGAACCGTCCCCGTCTGGGCGGTCGCGGAGGATTGGGCTGTGGACGGCGAAGCGGGACACAACGAAATCCTGTGTGCGGACAGGGAGGATGCGGCGCGCGTGTTCCATTCGCAGCTATCCGTCGAGGCGGTGGAGGGCTGCATTGAAAGATGGAACGGCGGAGCCGGCTTCCAATTCGAGCACGAACCGCTCTTCTATGCGTGCTGGCTGGACGGAGAATATCTCAGCAATCACTACGAGATTCGCGTGGAAGAAAAGGCGCTCACGCTGCCGCACAATGCGGAAGCGTTTTGCCGCGGTGTTGACGCCGGACAGTATGAGCGGCTGCTGACCGTCCTTACAGACAACGGCGTCGAGGCGGACGAGTCCTGCGCAGTGGCTGAGGCAATCGGCTTTGTGCTGGATTTGGATATGCCTGCGGCGGATACCCCATCGACGAAGCCAACGGAGGAATGAGGATGTACTACGAAAATCACGTGACGATTGAGCCGGGGAGCAGCTACGCCGCCGAGCGGGGCAGGCGAATGGAATGGCGCTGCTTTCTCTGCGGCGAACGGGTCGGGACCATTGAATTCTCATCCAATCCCCGCACGAGGGAAAAGCGCTATGAATCGCTGGTATGCCGCAGCGATCAGCGCATGAACCACGTCGGCTGGCACGATTCTCTGTACGAAGCGAAGCGTGCGCTGCTGGAGCCTGCCCGCGAATATCTCCGCAAATTGCGCGCTGAAGCGGCGCAGCCCGAAGCGCCTGCCGCTGCGCTGCCGGAATCCGATTGCGGGTTCTATCCGACACCGCCGGAAATCGCCGGAAAGCTGCTGTCGGGCGTGAATTGGGATTGCGTTGAATCCATCCTGGAGCCCAGCGCAGGGCGCGGCGACCTGATCGAATACGCGCTTCGGCGCAACAGGAGCCGTCGGGGCTGTTATTACGGCAGGCATGAACTGGACGATGTCGACTGCGTGGAAATCGATCCGAACCTGCGCGCCATCCTGACCGGCAAGGGCTTTCGGGTGGTGCATGACGACTTCCTTACCTACTACACGCACAAACGGTACAGCCTGATTCTGATGAATCCGCCTTTTGCGGACGGCGACCGGCATCTGCTTCACGCGCTGCAGCTGTGCGAGCACGGCGGTCAAATTGCCTGCATCCTCAATGCTGAAACCATTCGCAACCCGTATACCAACAGTCGGAGGCTGCTGGTGCGGGAGCTGAAAAGGCGCGGCGCTTCCATCCGCTTTGTCGCCGGAGGCTTTGCCCGCGCCGTCCGGAGGACAGGCGTGGAGGTCGCGCTCATCAACCTCGCCATCCCGGCGGCGGACGAGGACGCATCCATATGGGACAGCCTGAAAAGAGCCGGCGAGGTCTCCATGGAGTCCGCGCCCCTCAACGAGGTTTCGCCCGCCAGCCCGGTGGAGCGCCTGATTCGGGAGTGCGACCTGCTGTGTAACGCCGGCATAGCGCTGATGCAGAAATACAACGGCGTCGCGCCGCACATTCATAACGCCGGCGAAAAGGACTACAGCCGTCCCATCATCGAGCTGCGGGTGGACGGCGGCGACTGCGGCAATACCTGCCGCCCCTGCGACGTCAACCGATTCCTTCGCGCCGCCCGCGCCCGGTACTGGCGGGAGCTGTTCGATCTGCCGGAGCTGCGGGAGAAAATGACCTCCTCGATGCGGGATGAATACCACGGTGCCATCGAGAAGATGAAGGATTACGAGTTCTCGGAGTTCAATATCCGCCAGATCGTAGACCAGATCACGGGACAATTGATCAGCGGCGTTGAAGCGGCTATTCTGAGCTGCTTTGACAAGCTGTCTTCCGAGCACGCCTATCACTCGCAGATTCAGAACGACAATATCCACTATTACAACGGCTGGAAAACCAATAAGGCGCACTGCGTCAACATGAAGTGCGTCATCCCGACCTATGGCTGCTTTGCACGCGGCTACAAGACCGACAAGTATGGGCGCTGGAAGGACACGCTGGAGGGGCTGGACGTTCGCGGGTGCTTCTCCGTGCTGGACGATCTGGAAAAGGCGCTGGACTACATCGACTGCGGCGAAACCGCTCCGACCAGTCTGGAGCGGGCGCTGAAGCTGGCCGCCGTCAACGGCATGACGAGCGCCGCGTGCAAGTACTTCTCCGTGACCTTCTACAAGAAGGGAACGTGCCACATCAGGTTCTACGACCGGAAGATCGTGGACCGGCTGAACATCTACGTCGGGCGGCAGCGGATGTGGCTCCCGCCGGCCTACGGCAAGGTGCGCTACGACGATATGGACGCGGAAAGCCGCCGCGTGGTAGACGAGTTCCAGGGTAGGGAAAAGTACGACGAGGTCATGCGTGCGCCGGAGGAGTACATCATCGAAACCGGAACGGCGCCGCTGCTGATTGCATGAAGGGAGGACAAAGAATGTACGCTGCAACGGAAGGTCAATACACCTTGCTGGTGCTGCCCGACAGCGATCCGCCGAACCCTCGCGAGGGCGGCTGCTTCGGCAGGATGGTCTGCTGGCACAGGCGGTATCGCCTGGGCGAAGCCCATGATTACGACGCTCCCATCGACTTCCTGCGCGAGCTCTATCGCGGCGCTGTTGACGACGGCGGGAAGCGGCTCGTTTCCTTCCTGAAATCAGGAAAGGCGCGGGATGCGCGCCTGGAATACAACCGCAACACCCGTGAATGGGCGCTGTATGAGCGCTGCTGGTGGCACTCCGACTCCGAATCTCCGTGGGAGTGCTTTTGCTCCGCGCCCGAAGCGCAGCTGAACGATCCGGGAGCCTTCCTTGACGATATGCTGGCTGCGCTCGCCATCGACGATCTGAAGGCGCTGCTGGCGGAGCGGGAGGACGTCGTAATTCTCCCGCTGTTTCTGTACGACCACAGCGTACAGAGCCTCTCCACCGCGCCCTTCATCGGCCGCGCCCCGCACGCCGAATGGGATTCCGGGCAGGCGGGCTATATCTATGCGGATCGCAAGGCGCTTCTTGACAATTACGGCCCCATGACCCCACAGACCCGCAAGCAGGCGGAAGCCCTGCTCCGCGCCGAGGTGGAGGTCTATGACCGATACCTCCGCAGCGAGTGCTACGGCTTTCGGCTGTACGAGGACGGCGAAGAAACGGACTCCTGCTGGGGATTTCTCGGAGAGCCAGAGGATTGGCTGGAAGACCTGAAGGCCTGTCTGCCCGCAGAGGCGCAGGCGCTGGCGGACAAGCTGGAATACACCTACGAATCGGAAGATTCGTACCTAAAGAAACACCTGGCGGCATAAGGAGGTGCGCCATGATAGAAATGACACGCGACAACATCCGCATCGATCCCACACTGGAGGTGGATACGGACTGGAATCCGCCCTGCATTTCTGCTTACATCGAAATCTGGTTTGATGCGGATGAGAAGTTCGGCACCCATACCCATGACCGTGACGATGCGTGGATCAACCTCTATGCCATTTACAGTCCGGTCTACCATACGCTCCAGGTGGAGTATTACATTGAGACGGACGCTTCCGTTTCGGGCCCGATTGCCTATGAGCCTACCGAAACGGAGCGAAAGACCATCATGGAAATGATCGAGGAAAAGTGCCGGGAAGTTGAAAACTGCTCCTGCGTGGAGCTGCTGTTGGAGGCGGTTAATGATGACGAAAGATGAACTCTGGGCGCTGCGTCAGGAAATCAAGTTGGGATCTCTCTTCTATGCCGATTATCGAAACAACTTCGGCATTGATACGCATCCCGTTTGCGATTTCTTTGATGGCTATCTTGAATATCTGGATCAGGAGATGCAGGCGACAGTTCCGGGCTACGATGATGCGCACTTTTTCAATCATCTCCCCGCATACGACAACGCCGATAACCTCTGGGATTGGTACAACATGCTTGAAACCGATCCGCTGCCAATCACGGAGAAAGAAGATGAAGAACTGGAAGAGGAGGCAAGCTGAATATGCATTCGAGAATCATTCAGATTGAAAGTTTCCCTGTGAGTAAGGATAACCGCATCACGGAGGATACTTACATTGGCGATCACTGGTTTGTAGAGTGCATCGCTGATTATGTGGCGCATGATGACAATCGGGACGGCGCCATTGAATGGCTGAAGGAGAGCTTTTCCGCTGGGGCGTCTTTCATCCACTACTTTTCTGACGAAACGGGTGGCGGCTTTGTGCTGAAAGAGGGTTTTCACACAGCATATTTCGCATCAGAGTATGAAACGTTCACGAAGGAGTTCCATGCTTTCTGCGAAAAACTCTCTCCAGAAAGCTATGCGGACGGCAGTCTGAACTCCGCTATGTTTTCCCTCGAAACTGCCTATGATGACGAGTACGGCTTTTATATCGATAACGACGAGACCGGGTTGGTTACATTGAACCGCTTTTTGCGGTATGCGAAAACCGATACGAAGTATTACTTCGGCGGCACGGTAGATTACCATTTTTGAGTTTGAAATATTCGAAGGAGGAAGATTATGAACCACCTGCCCGAAAACCTTTTAGAGCATGCCCTGTCCATTGATGATACGTTCCAGTTTCGCTGCAATCAGTGCGGCGAATGCTGCAAGCATCGCGAAGACATCCTGATTTCCCCTTTTGACCTGTTTCGCCTTACCCGATACCTGAACATGAAGCCCACGGAATTTGTGGATCGCTACTGTACGACGTACATCGGCCAGAACAGCCGTCTGCCGGTGGTGATTTTCAAGGCTGTAGGCGAAGAACAGATTTGCCCTATGCTTCAGGATAATCATTGCTCCGTTCATGCCGCCAAGCCCACGATCTGCGCGCTGTATCCGCTGGGAAGAGCTGTTCGTGTTGAACCGGATGGGAAACCGGAGGTGTTTTATTTTCTCAACGGTTCGACCTGTGGCGCAGAGGACGAAACGCATACTGTCCGAGAGTGGCTGAGCGAATTCGATCTGCAGAACAGCACCGCATGGTTTCTTGCATGGCAGAAAGCGATCTCCAAATTGAGTCCATCGCTCAAGGCGATGGGAAAGCTGCTCCCGCCTAGGGAATTGTCCATGCTCTACGCCATTGCTTTCAAGGCGCTGTATCTGGACTATGCGGATGTGCAGAAGTTCCTTCCGAAGTTTGTCCTCAATGTACAGTCGCTGCAGAAACAAATTGATACATTGATTGACAAATTGATGCCCGGAGGAAATACGCATGAATAATTCATGGATTCAGACAGACGATGCTACCGGCCAGCATGTACAGGCCATTATGGGAGAGCCGGGCGCATATCGGTTCATCGATACGATTGGACTGGGAGAATCCCAATACGCCGTCAACACGGACGAGGTGCGTGTCTCCGGACAGGATTTGCAGGATTCCGAGTTCATCCGTGAATATCTGCATCCCTACGGCTATGAAAGCGCGGATGAACTGCGTCGCATCTATGGAGACGCCGCGCTTCAGATTGCCGCTGAATGCGTCTTTGAAACGAACGTCCGGAGCGGACGGACACTCTTTCAAGGAACGCTAACAAGGTGTCTCCATTACATCGATGCGTATGTCAGCAAGGTAAATACCACCTGAAAGCCCTTTCACTGCCGAGCAGGGCGTTTCCGTCGCTTAACTGCATGACGGAAGCGCCCATTCTTTTTGATTCACATAAAGGAGGTTTCCCTATGAACGCGAAGCTCGTTGTCAATCAGGAATGTCATGGTCTGGAATTGTATTTTCCTGAAAAGCCTGATGAAGAAGTCCTGACGCAGCTCAAGTCTGCCAGATGGCGGTATCACCGGGTAAAAAAGTGCTGGTACGCCAAACAGAATGACGCTAATCAGGAGATTGCGGAACAGATCGCAGGCGGGAGCATCAAGGCAGATGTGACTACGTCCGCAGCAGAGCCGTTCTTCCCGGCCTATGATCGGGTAAACGACATTCCCATCTGCAAATCCTCCGATCTTTCCTGCTGGGAAACCCACTGCGGCTATTTTCAGGACATTCAGGCTTATATGGAGGTGCGCGTTCAGCAGATCTGCATCGTTGATCTGCGCAATGCCCTGATTCCCGGCCGAGAATGCGAGCGGTTGATACTGCAGCCGCACGATCCCTATTCCTCCGAATGCCTGTACAGCGGTCTCAATACTTTCTGCGATGTGTATGAAAAATTCTTTGTACGGCGGGAGCTGCCGGACTGTCATGTGTACGCCAGCACGTTGAAATCCATGAACGTTTTCACGCCCTTCAAGGAAATCAAGCCCATCAATGTTCCTGCCAAATGGACGCTGCCGCACGTCTGGAAGGCTATTCTTTCCGGACAGATTTATGAAGGACATTGCGCTGGACGCTATACCGACGACTACGCCTATGACGCTGCCGTAAACTTCCGTTCCGGCGTGCAGCTGTACCTGCCGTCCTTTGCGAAGGAGCTGATCGAGAGTCCCAGCGGCTGGAGCGTCCGTGCGGACCATACAGACGGCGATCAGGTACAGCTCTCCGTTGATTGCTACACCTTTGATCTTAACACGCTGCAGTTTGACGCCAAGTGCGACTGGCCGGAGAATAAGCGGCGCGCTCAGGAACGGGTGGACAGACTCGCCGCGCACAATGCGGAAATGGAGAGCCGTCGCCTTTCTACCGATCAGGTGAAGGCACTTACTGAATCAGGCTTGCTGTTTGATGCGAAGATCATGATCACGAATGAGAATACCGGCTACCATGAGGAAGAATCGAAAACGCTGCTGCGCAGGCAGTTCTTCTATGACGACGAAACGCTGCGCTATGACGTGCTTTCTATCATCGAGCATCCCATTCAGGACGGCGATCTGCTGGAAATTGAGGGCTGCGCTGAGCTGCAGAATGATCCACGCGTCATTCACACCGCGGATCATCTGGTTGTCAGCGGCAAGGCGCTTACGGAAATGCTGCATGAAGAAAGAACTGAGCAGATGATCGGCTCCGTAACGATTCGCCGCCAGACGTGGGAGCAGCTGCGGGAGTCGTTGGACGATTGGCGCTGCGGACGCACGCAGAACCTTTTCAATCCGATCCCGCGCAGTCGTTTCGTGGAAGCCATCGCCCGACTCGATGCGGAGCAGGAGCGGCTGGCTGACAGCACCGTAATGGAGGAGAAAAATCATGCCTGACGTTTCACGCGAATGTATTCGAGACACGCTGCTGCTCAAACGGAACCTTGGTAAGCACATCCCTGCTTCATACCGCTCCATCTATAATCTCGGCGTTCAAAACCTGCGCCGCGGGCAGCTTGCACCCCATGTTGAACAGAAGATGCTCGCCAGCCGTTTCCTCGACAGGCAGAACCTCATGCGCGCCGCTCCGGAAATCGTCATCGTAGTTCGCGGCGGGCATGTAGAGGAGGTTCGTTCCACCAACCCCTATACCCGTGTCTATATCGCGGATTACGATGATGGTCGTGAAGATCAGCTGGAAAAGTTGTACGACGCGGAGGAACGCGGCAGTGCGCCCGACATGCACGTTATCTACTGACGAAGGAGGAAATTGTATGTCTCAACCTGTATTTACTTTAGAACCCTCGCTCGACGCGGCAATGTTCTATTCCGGCAGTCCGGCTGAACCGCGCTGCATCGGTCATCTGCGTATGGATTTTGGGAGCGGTCAGGAATTCTGGACGAGCTGGTGGCCGCACGCTGCACATGCGCATAACGATGACGTTTTTAAGACGGAGCTGGATGCGCTGATCAAAGCGCTGCGAAAAGACCTTTTCAAAGATCGGGCGCACATGTACAAGTATATTGCAGATCACGTCGTTCCTCCGCTGGAAGAGAAGCCTCGCACCTACGGCTACTGTGTGCATACTGAAAAGCATGCCTACTTCATTCGCTGCCTGCCGGAACCCGGCGATTACAATGCCTATATCTATTGCTATCTGGAGGAACACAGATGAACCAGTCCGAATTGAAGGCTCTTTTGGGCAAAACTGTCCTTATCCGTGGCTGTGAGCACCTTTGCTGCGGCGTTGGAAACGACAGGCTGCTGCTTCTGCAATGTGCGGCAAAGGATGAGCCGCTTTTCAGAAAAGGAGAACTCGTTCAGTACATCGTTGCCTGTCATCCACGATGGGATGTCGGTACACTTGTGTGGGCACAGGGCGCGTACTTTCCCATTGTTCCGCTCCTTGATGGATTGACTGCTTCCGCAAAAGCGTTCAGGGCGGCAGCTGATTATTTGGTAAGCGACTGAACAGGAGAGATTACATGATTATTGAAGAGAAGAAGCTCTATGATTTTCTGGACGACGCCAATCAACATGAGCTGCACTTTAGCCGTGGCCGGCAGAACTGCCTTCTGATTAAGAGCGCATTCGATGTGGAGACAGATTTCCTCTACCTGCTGGAGGGCTACTATGAAAATGATCCGCACAAAGCGGGTGACAGCGCTGCCTACGCTGGCGTATACAGTCATGTTCGTCGCGAGTATTTTGACATTCCGTATGCCCTGCGCGATCGGGCAGATGAAAACAAGAGCATTGAAGAGGTTCTCACCGAGTTTTCTCGCGCAGTCTCTGCCCGAATTGCGGCAATGGTGCATGACGCGCCTGTCCCCGTAACAGAGGAAGCGGAAGAAATCCGAGACGAGCGGGAGTATTATCAGAAATACGCCTTGCCGAGAGAAGCGCGGGAGTGCTTTTTCGGAGACGCAAAGCGCCTTCATTACCAGGCAAACTACTACGTTTCTGATCCTTCTACTGCTGAGATTGCAGCCATCCTCAATCATTTTGAGGATGCAGTGAATGCGAGTGCGAAAGACTTCATCCGCAAAAAGGCGCGAGCGATTAACGAACGGCTCTGGGAGACTGGATTGCTGCGCGAGGAAGTAGCTCGAATGGAAGCTACGCCCGGCGAGTATCACGCCCGCCGAGCCATCATGCGCAGCATTGCGGGTCAAAACATGAAAACGGTCAATCTGGAAATCCAGAAGGGCGATGAATCTACAATTATTAAGATTGAAGCGTTGGCGCTTCGCTGCATGGACGACTCCTATTACAGCCCCTGGCGCATGGATGCGCCATCCCGTTATAAGCTGGTGGAACGCTTTGGCCGAAATACAGAAGTGTATCCCGATGACGTTGTGAAGATCACTTATGGACGAAAGGTGCTCTATGAAAGAAACGCTGTAGTCTCGAAATCGTGAATTTATTTACGTTCACGGACTCTTACCATGGTTGACCGTTTTGCGGAGGTTGGATATAATAATAGTATCTGGCACAGGGAGGTGAACGTTCATGGATTATCAACTGATGCATAAGCAGGTTCCGGTTTTGTCCTTTTCGCTGGACAACGAAACCTCAGCCATTCTGCGTGTCGGCAAGATTGAGCGTCCGGAACATATTCCTGTGGGTATTCCCGTGCGGAAAGGGGTTGTTGACCGCGCCGCGCTGAACGCATGGTGGCAGGGGCGCGCCATTCCCGCCAGCCGTCAGGGCATTCATCGCGCGCTGGAAGAGATGAGCGTTTCTTCTACCCATGCGCTGCTGGAAAAGTGCATGGGGCTGAGTCTTTCGGATCAGTATTGGGTGCGTCCTGCGGGCGCTGACCTGCAATGGTCGCAGATCAATTTCTTCGAGCATCCGTTTTCTGAGTATGTGGGCGATATTCTGTTCGGCGGCGCTTCCAGCGGAGATCCCATCAACCTGATGTCGCCCAACAACACGTCGGACGGGTGGCTGAAAAAGAAATGGGCGATTATCGATGGAAAGCGCTGTCTGGTCAAGGGCGGCAGCGGCGCGACGCAGCAGGAGCCCTACAATGAAGTATTCGCGTCTCGGCTGATGGATCGCCTCGGCATTGCGCACGCAGCCTATCGACTGCTGATGCAGGATGGCTTTCCCTATAGCGTATGCGAGGATTTCATCACGCAGGATACCGAGCTGATCAGCGCGTGGCATGTGATGCAGACGCAGAGGAAGGAAAACCACGTGTCCGTTTATCAGCACTACCTGAACTGCTGCGAGGCGCTGGGCATTGCCGGCGTTCGGGATGCGCTGGATCGGATGCTGGTCATGGACTATCTGCTGGTCAACGAAGACCGCCACCAGAATAACTTCGGGGTGATCCGCCATGCCGGCACACTCGCATGGCAGGGCGCGGCGCCGGTTTACGACAGCGGTGCGTCGCTCTGGTTCGATACGCCCACGCCCATGATCCGCGCCGAAGCGCCGCGGGTAACGTCAAAGCCGTTCAAGACCAGCCATGAGGAACAGATCAGGCTGGTATCCAGCTTCGACTGGATCGACTGGAGCGCGCTTGCCGATCTGGACGAGCTGTTTCAAAGCGTTGCCGAAGGCTCGCTGTTCATCGACGGCGCGCGCCGTGCGGACATCGGCACCGCGCTGCAGAAGCGCGTTCAGATGCTGAAGGAGCATGCCGCTGCCGGCAAGGCGTTTATGCAAGGCTCTGATATTTCGGGCGATGTGCAGACGGATGTCGCATACTCAGGCAAAACAGAATAAGAAATGGGTTTTCATTGGGAAGACTGCTCAGATCGGGCAGTCTCCTTTTCTATGTGGATTACGATTGGAGACTACAATGAAACGATACCCTTATTATCACGCTTGCCCCTGCTGCGGGGCGAATCTGGATCCATGCGAGCACTGCGACTGTGAAGAATCCCGTTTTCTCGCAGAATACGCGCAGGAGGAAGCCGCATGAAGCAATTTATCACAGACGATCGCAGATTGGAGCAATTCCTCTTTGCGCATTTCATTCCCTTTGAACGACAGATCAAGAACGAGCGCGGCCTTACGGCGTGGGTTTACACCGAGACCCCACGTCTTGTTCAGGTCGTTGAGGAGTATAGGACATTATGCAGGGAGTTTATGAGCAAGTCAGACATGCTCATCGGATAAATCTTGAAAATCACCGGGGCGCATCTACCCGCTGATTATAGCAGCAATAAGGAATCCGATGCTCGGAAGAACATCGGATTCTTTTTGCGGTTCACAGTGCTTTCGTGGTCTATATACTGTTCGTCTGTGCGTCAGTCGATAATAAACAGCTGCAGGGCATCCAACAGATCCTCGCAATAATCGGCATGCACCTCCAGCGTAATAGGCCGGGAAAGATCCAGGCTGAAAATGCCCAGAAGGGATTTCCCGTTTACCACATGGCATCCTACCCGAATATCAATTTCGTAGGGGTATTTGTTCACAATACTTACAAAGTACTTGACGTTCTCCGCAAGACTCAGCTTGATGATTACTGCATGCATAAACCTGCCCCCTTTTTTCGGTCGTTTTTGGTACTCATGTCAATATCAGCATAACGACTTTTAAGGGAGGGTTCAAGTGTGTTTCTATCATTTACAAACACTTAATTGCAGGAAGGTTGATTATTACAGACAACGTCTCCCCCGGCGGCATGTGCCAAGGAAGACGTTGCGTATGAGATGGCCTGACCTTTTACCGGGAGTAACGACTTAAAAAATCCTTGATATTTGTTACGCCTGCATAAATCATGGGCGGATCGCTCTGGGCGACCAGGGATGGTGCCTGGGTCAATCCAAGCGCCTGCGCCTCGCCCATGTACTCCTCTACATTCCGCTGTTCGAAGGGAATACCGGATTTCTCCAGCAGCGGTCGGATCATCCGGCAGCCCGGACAGGTGGCAGTGGTATAGAGATAGTACTTCTCCGCTCCCTTTTTCGATGTTTTCCGTTTTTTCGTTGGGGGGAAATCTTTTTGAGCATTCTTCACCTGATAAGTCTTTCGATCCAGATATTCCTGACTCTTGCCATCGTTCCAATTCTGCACCGGGCGATAGTAGCCGGTGATGCGGCTGTAGACCTCCGTGGCCTTTCCGCAAATCGGACAGAACTTCTGCTCGCCCTTCAGATAACCGTGCTCTGTGCAGATGGAATAGGTAGGCGACAGCGTGTAATAGGGCAGTTCGTAGTTCTCCGCGATCTTGCGTACCAGCGCGGCGGCGGACTGCCAGCTGGGCAGCTTTTCACCCAGAAAGGTATGAAACACCGTGCCGCTGGTATAGAGGGGCTGAAGCCTGTCTTGTACGTCCAGCGCGGAAAACACATCGTCGGTATAGCCAACAGGCAGATGGCTGGAGTTGGTATAGTAGGGCGTTCCGCCCTCGTGCGCGGTGATGATGTCGGGATAGCGCGCCTTGTCGTGCTTGGCCAGACGGTAGGCGGTGGATTCCGCCGGGGTCGCCTCCAGATTGTACAGGTCACCGTACTGCTCCTGATAGTCGCGCAGCCGTTCCCGCATGTGGCTGAGTACCCGGACGGCAAAGTCCTGGGTTTCCGCGTGGGTCAGATCCCTACGCAGCCACTTTGCATTCAGCCCTGCTTCGTTCATGCCCACAAGCCCGATGGTGGAAAAGTGGTTGCCAAAGCCACCCAAGTATCGCTTGGTATAGGGATAAAGCCCCTCATCCAAAAACTTTTCCACCGTCGTACGCTTGATCTTCAGGCTGCGGGCGGCGATATCCATCATACGGTCCAGCCGGACGAAGAAGTCCGCTTCATCCCTGGCGAGGTATGCGATGCGGGGCAGGTTGATGGTCACAACGCCCACCGAGCCCGTGGACTCGCCGCTGCCGAAGAAGCCGCCGCTTTTTTTGCGCAGCTCCCGCAGATCCAGCCGCAGACGGCAGCACATGCTGCGCACGTCGCCCGGCTCCATGTCGGAATTGATGTAGTTGGAGAAGTAGGGCGTGCCGTATTTGGCGGTCATCTCAAAGAGCAGACGGTTGTTCTCCGTCTCGGACCAGTCGAAATCCTTGGTAATCGAATAGGTGGGAATGGGATACTGGAAGCCGCGGCCGTCGGCGTCGCCCTCGATCATAACCTCGATAAACGCCTTGTTGATCAGGTCCATCTCCGCCTGGCAGTCGCCGTAGGTAAAGTCCATGGGCTTGCCGCCCACGATGCAGGGCTGGTCGGCCAGGTCGGCGGGAACCGTCCAATCCAGCGTAATGTTGGAAAACGGCGCCTGGGTTCCCCAGCGGCTGGGGATGTTGACGCCGAAAACAAAGCTCTCGACGCAGTGCTTGACCTCGTCATAGCTGAGCCTGTCCGTGCGCACAAAAGGCGCCAGATAGGTATCGAAGCTGGAGAACGCCTGAGCGCCCGCCCATTCGTTCTGCATAACGCCCAGAAAGTTCACCATTTGATTGCACAGCGTCGCCAGGTGCCTGGCCGGCGCGCTGGTGATCTTGCCGGCTACGCCGCCCAATCCCTCCTGAATGAGCTGTCTGAGGCTCCAGCCGGCGCAGTAGCCCGTGAGCATGGACAGATCGTGCAGATGAATATCCGCGTTGCGGTGGGCGCTGCTGATCTCCTCGTCGTAGATTTCGCTGAGCCAGTAGTTGGCGGTGATGGCGCCGGAATTGGACAGAATCAACCCGCCCACGGAGTAGGTGACGGTGGAGTTTTCCTTCACCCGCCAGTCGGATACCCGCAGATAGTCGTCCACCAGCTTTTTGTAGTCCAGCACGGTGGAGCGCATTTCCCGCAGCTTCTCCCGGTTTTTGCGGTAGAGGATGTAGGACTTTGCCACGGCCGCATACCCGGCACGCTGCAGCGCCGCCTCCACGCTGTCCTGAATGTCCTCCACGCCGATCACGTTGCTTTTGATCTTGCCGGCATAGTCCGCCGTTACCTGCAGCGCAAGCAGGTTGATGATATCCCTGTTGTAGGGAATCTCAGCCGCGTCAAACGCCCTTGTGATGGCGTTGGCAATGCGGTTCAGATCAAAATCGACCCTTCTTCCGTCTCGTTTAATGACTTGATACATATGCTCACTCCTCGCCTCGCAGCTGTGTGTTTGGAATATAGGGAAGCACGGCCTGACGCAGCCGCGTCAGTTCATCGTGCGTATGCGCCTGCACGCCGCCGGACACCAGATCGCAGGAATCCACGAACGCCTGAAGAAAATAGCGTTTTGCGCCTTTGAGCCAGCGCCCGATCTGCGCCATGTCCCTCTCCGTATGCAGCGGCTTGCAGACCGTCGTTCGGAATTCATACCCGGTTGCGCCGTTCAGCAGTAGCCCGGCGCTTTCCTGCACCTTGGAAAGGACGTCCGCACCGCCGCAGGTTTCCCTGTAGCGTTCCGGGCTGTTCTTGATATCCATGGCCACATAGTCCAGGATCCCATCATGCATAAGCGCTTTGAGCATCTCTGGATTCGTGCCGTTGGTGTCCAGCTTTATGGCGAAGCCAAGGCAGCGGAGCTTTTCCAGAAACGCCGGCAGCTCCGGCTGAAGCGTCGGCTCGCCTCCGGTGACGCAGACCCCGTCCAGCGTGCCCTTCCGCCGCGCAAGAAAGGCTTCCACTTCTGCAACCGGCATTTCCGATTCGTTGCCCCGTTCGGGCAGCACCAGCCCTGGATTGTGGCAGTAGGGGCAGCGCAGGTTGCAGCCGGACAGGAAGACCGTGCAGGCGACCTTGCCCGGATAGTCCAGCAGCGTCAGTTTCTGTATTCCTGCAATACGCATAACGACGTCCCCCCCTCAAATGCGGCAGCATAATCAGTATACAAGATATTGTATCTTATGTCAATAGAGAAAAACAACATATTGAAGGAGGCGTATTCATGACAAATCTCGTCGACACCTTTCTCAATCAGCTGACTGCAGAGGAAAAACGGAGCAAGACCCGTGAACAGTATGGCGGCAACCTGCGGCGCTTTGAGCGTTGGCTTCAGGAAACGCATTCACTGTTGTTGACCAAAGAACAGATTGGCGTCGTCACCGGCCTGATGCTTACTGAATTCTATCAGCATCTGCATGCTCAGGGACTGAAAGCATCTACCCGCAACGCTTATGTGATCGCCCTGATGGAGTTCTTCCGTTTTCTTCAGAATGCGCAGGTGATTTCTGACAATCCCGCTCGCGTACTGCATACCGTCAAAGAGAAAAAGAAATCCGACGCCGATGAGCACAAGCAATATACGCAAACGGAAATCGAGACCCTTCTTTCAGCCATGGAGAAGGGCAACCTGACGCGCAACGCACTGCGGGATACGGCAATGATCGCCCTCGCGCTGGGCAGCGGATTACGCGCGTTTGAGCTTTGCAGTCTGAATGTGTCGCATCTGCATGGCATTCAAAACGGAGTGATTACTGTTGAGCGCAAAGGCGGCAGCTGGGCGGAGGTCAATGTGGCGGACTTTGCATATCCACACGTCGCGCGGTATCTGCTCATGCGCCGTAATGCACAGCCGGACGCCCCGCTGTTTTTATCGCAGAAGGGCAACCGCATGACGCCGAACTCCCTCTGGAAAACGCTGGCACACAAGGAAAAGCAGCTGGGACTGAAGACCGGTGTGCATATCCTTCGGCATACCTTCTTGTCCGATATAGAACGTGAGCAGAGAGGCGGCGCGGCGATGGCCCGCGACCTTGCCGGTCATAAGAGTATCCAGATTACAAACGTCTATCTTCACACCACACCGCAGGAACGGCGGGAAGCGGTCAACTGCATGGGCTATGCGCATCTGCTGAAGCGATAGCTTTTTCTGGCAAGCTTATTTTGCCTGAGCAAAATAAAATGCCTGCTCAACCCAGTCAAACAGTTCATCATCCAGTTCGGATGGGCTGCTGATGACAATATGCGTTGTCCATCGCCCGGGATACGGCTTCGTTTTAGCTGCCACCCGGCTCGATTCCAGCGGTGCAGGCAGCCCCAGCGTAAGGGTAAAATAGTTATCCGGCAGTTCAGCCTTTTTTTCACTTTCAAAAAAGATAAGCAGGCATAAAGATGCCGATTATAAAACGAAATCTGAGATTTTTGCACTTTAATTCGGGTTTCGGGGAACCTGAAAAGCAGCTTGTCCTGAAACAGCGCATACAGCGGATAAACAACCTTACGCCGGCCAAAGAATGTCATCGTATCAAGCATAGCATCCATTTTAACCGCCTCCACAGATTTTCACTTTTCTGTATATGATAACATGTCGACAAAAAACGGCAATCGGTGCGATTGGCCAGCATGGATCCATCCGCAGAATTTGAAACCGAACGACATAGGGCGCTGCACCATCACTGCCATATCCTTCTTGATGATTATCCTGCTTCAATAAACGTCACGATTCTCTAATCCATCTTTCTCGCTGCATGCACTGCCTTCTGGAACAGCTGCGTCTCCATGACTGCCAGAATCGTTGTTCCATGCTGGGCAATCACGGAGAACAGGAGCACACGATTATCCGGAAGCTGAAAGCGTGCCTGATAGTTTCCATAGCAGGCGTCGTTATACGCTATGCAATGACCTGTAAGGCCATTGACCTCAACCGCACGAATCGGCTGTACAATAATCTGGATCGGCATCGGCCGGGCAGGCGTCTGCCAGCAGCCTGCGCAGGCCTGCTTCCGTGCCGTATCCGTCTTCTTCGAGGATTTCCCAGAACATGTGAAACACGTCCTTTCGATCGCGAACCGCGACGCCATCGAGCGCCGGTGCGTCTTTGCTGCATATCAGGTACGTTCCAGACGGAATCTGTATTTCTACGCCAGCTTCAGCAAGCACGCAGCGATTGATTAGAAACATCTTTTTTCCCCTTCCCTGTTATTTCGCGAATGTCACTCAATATTGATGCGCACCTGCCCATCTACCTGAACGCTCAGCTTCATCTTGCGAAGGTAGCGATCGTAGAAAGCCTCCTTCTCCCGCGCTGTCATCTCGATCCACGATTCCTTTAGGCAGGCATCCAAAAGCGTCCGGACATTGATCGCGCCCTTCGCTTCGCCGCGGAGAATTGCGTCGATGCGGCTCTGGATTTCGTCAATCAGTGTCTCCGACTTGATCTTATACGACGCACCAGTGCAGAAGTCGTCCAGAAAACAGTGGGGGATACTGTGGAGTGTCAGCATATCTATGATGGCCAGCCCCGTCTTTTCCGTCTCCAGCATGACCAGAAAGCGCGTGCCTTCCAGCTGCTGGATCATCGCCCAGTAGTCGCTGTCCGAGGAAACCAGGATCACTGCATCCACACCTCCCGAGTACACCTCCCGGCTCGTGCGCACCGCCAGCGTCATGTCTACCTGTGACTTGCTCTGATTAAGCCGCGGCACGATCATATGCTCCAGGCGCATCCACCCATCGTCTCCCTCGCAGCGCGTCGAGTCCCGAAGTACGTTCATCCGCCGATCCACCAGCTTCGACCACTCCGGCGTGGTATACTCGCTGTCAAAGAGCAGGACTTTGCTGATTTTACGCAGCTCATCACGGGGCAGGCTGCTCAGTGCCGCTGCCAGCTTCACAGCATCCGAATTCTCGCAGTCCACCACCACAATGCACTTTTCACACTCGCCCAGCAGCCGAGTCAGGTTCCGCATGGTCTGGTTGCCCGCGTCCCGCACCAGTGAAAGGTTGTCAAAGGAATCCTCATGGCGTTCGTAGAGGATACGCAGGAACTTTTCGTCCGTATAGAGGATGTTCCCCTGACCGGCTGTTCCCACCGATACGGCCGCCCAGTTCAACCAGCACTGATAGGGGTAGCGATTGCGATCTGTATTGTAGGCTTCGCCGGCGCTCTGGACGCCTGATCGTTTTGTTCCGTTGGGCGTCAGAAAAAGGGGTTTTATGTATTCCCATTTTACCCATTCCGGAAAGAAAGCCGCAACTGTGTGAATGCGATTACTGAGCTCCTGGTTGATGCGGATCAGATATTCGTCGATATGTGGTCTCCCCATGTGCATGGATACACCGTCCGCGTGAAGCTCTGTAATGGACTGTGATGGAATGAGAGCGGGTATAGTGCCAAGGCTTCTCCCCTCCATTCGAAACGCGTAGGCGATCTTCTCGTATTTCTGATACATGGCGTTTCGCAATACGCACAGATTTCGAATGATGCGTGCGTTTGGATCTGTCTGCAAGCGTTCGTATATCTTCTGCTGCGGCGGCTCGTGGACGTTTTCAAAATGCCGTTGCTCCACGCCCAGCAGATAAGCGACAGTTGAGACGATATTGTATGTTGGATTGCGCCGTTCTTTCCATGCGTCTCTGTGCGCAAAGGACTGTACTTCGGGAGCGGAGGATTGCGCTGTTTTTATCTGCATGGACGCTGGCGCTTCGTTCTCCTTGAGCAGACCGGCCAGCTGAGACAGCTCTGACAGACTGTGTACGACTTTTCTCTCTGTTTTTTCAGGCATGAAGCCACCTCCTTTGTACGGTTTAATTCTTTGTTTCTCGGCATGCAGCGGAAACGGAAAAAGCCGCGGCTAACCGCTGCCGATTTCCGCTTCAGCCTCTGTCTCCATATTACGTCAATTCAGCCAAAATAGCAATCACAGCGAGCAATAACCCGGTTAAATTACAACTTTGTTCACATTTTTTATTTCTGCGGATGCCCCAGACATAGTCAGGATGAAAGCACAACTTTTGCATATTGGTCATAAATGCGAATGACCTGTCCTCATTTGCGAAATTGTGCGCGGCGCCTGCAAGCGATATAATGCGTATCGACGGCAAGAAAACTCTTTTCATCTGCAAGTTTTCCTAAAAAAAGGGACCTATTAAGAGTGAAGGGTTTTTCAGACGCGTTTCATGAAAGCCCAAACAAGATTGGAGGAAGTATACATGGCAATTCAAATCAGAAAAGCGCAGCGCTCGTAGGCCAAGCTCAAAATCGGCATCGCAGGTCCTTCCGGCAGCGGAAAGACACTCAGTTCTCTGCTGCTGGGGTACGGATAGGTTCGCGCTTCGCATCCCGAACTGGATGATGCGGCTGTCTGGGAGAAAATCTGTCTCATCGATACCGAGAACGAATCCGGTTCGCTGTACGTTGGAAAGCAGATCGCCGGCGTGATCGTGGGCGAATACCTGACCATCAATCTGGAAGGGCCCTACAGCGCGGCGCGATACCTGGAAGCCATCGATCTGGCGGAACAGACCGGCGTGGAATATCTGGTCATCGATTCGCTGTCTCACGCGTGGACGGGAGAAGGCGGTCTGCTGGATGTGCAGGGAAACGTCGCCAAGCGCAGCGGCAACAGCTACACCGCGTGGCGTGAAGTTACGCCGCTGCACAACCGGCTGGTAGATCGCATTCTCCAGTGCCCGATGCACGTCGCCGTCACCCTGCGCACCAAGACCGAATACGTCATTGAGGACAATGGCAACGGCAAGAAAACGCCCCGAAAGATCGGCATGGCGCCGGTGTTCCGCGATGGTGTGGAATACGAGTTTACAATCTTTTTTGAACTGGATCAGTCTCACGCGGCAGCGGCGACCAAGGATCGCACCGGTTTGTTCGACGGCCAGTATTTCCTGATTGCTCCCGACACCGGCGCAAGGATTCGCGACTGGCTGGCAGGCGCAAAGCCGCAGGCCGCACCGCTTCAGGCAAAGCAGCAGGTGACCCATGAAGTTCCGCTTCCGGAACTGGTAGACCAGACCATGAAGCGCCACTGCGCCAACATGACCCGCGAAGAGAAGGAAGGCGTAGCGGCGATGCTCAAGCAGATCGCGGGCACTGCCAACTACCGCGCCGTGACCGATGAAGCCACGCTGCGCGCCATCTACGAAGCGTTCAAGCCGAACGAACAGGAGGGCTGATCATGAGCATGAACCTGATTATCGTCGCCGGACGGCTGGCGACGGACCCCGCGCTGTCCAATGTCAACGATGTTCCCTGCACCACCTTTACTTAGGCTTCCGACACCAAGGCAAAGGACGCCTCCGGCAACTATCTCTCCATCTTTTACCGCGTAACCGTCTGGCGGCGCATGGCCGAAAATGTGGCGCAATACCTGCACAAGGGCGATCAGGTGACGGTCAACGGCGATCTGTCCATGCGCACCTATCTGGATCGCGAAGGCCAGAACCGCACCGCGCTGCAGATCAGCGCCAACCATGTGGAGTTTCCCAGTCGCCGAAATTCTGTACAGGCTGCCGAACCCACCAAAAATGCCGACGACGAGCTGCCCATCTGACAGCGGAGAAGTGTGTATGAAATAGTCGTATGAACAGGAAACCGCGCTTTTGGAGGAATATGAAGCATTCCTCCGCAATCAGGTGCTCGCTATTGTGAAACGCGGGAAAGCCTGCAATGCCGAAAACATGGACGACCTGATGCAGGAAGCGCGGCTGGCGTTCCTCATCCATCTGCGTAAGATTGAAAGCCTCGATGAGATTCTCTGGTGCGGAAAGGAGATCCTTGCGGCGATATGGGAATACTGGCGCAGTATGGCCATCGTCTACACATCCAAAAATCGCTTTAAGGGTGTCATATCCAGTGTATATCGAATCGACACAGTGAAGGAATACACAGAGGATGCTCCGGAGCAATGCGCATCGGATGGGGAGGTGATCTTTGCCGCAGAGTACCATGATTTTCTTTCCACGCTCACGCCCAGGGAGCAGATCGTCGTGCAGATGAAGCTAGCCGGCTGCACCGGGCGGGAAATCATCCCCGTGCTGCACCTGAGCAGCGAAGCCCAGATGTCACGCCTTTTACAGGGCGTGCGCAAAAAGACCCGCGCGTATTTTGAATAGGGAGAAGAACATGAGCATCGCTGAAACCATCCGCAGCTTTGCGGAGAAGCATTAGGAACCCTTCACAATCCGCGGGGACGAGCTGATTCCGGAATACTGTCCCTTTTGTCACGGCGGCGAGAGCGGCGACAGGCACACCTTTGCGCTCAATTTGATGGAAGGCGTGTATGTGTGCAAGCGCGGCTCCTGCGGCGTGCGAGGCCGGTTTGAGGAATTGGCGCAGCGTTTTGGCGAGCGGGCGGAGATCATTCGCCCCGCCGTCCGGGCGAAAAAACAGTTCGTTCTGCCGGACGCGGTCATTCTGCCGCCGACGGAAGAGATTATTGCCTACTTCGCCAGACGAAAAATTTCGGCGGCGACGCTGGATGCGTTCAAAATCGGCTCAGATGCAGACGGCAACATCGTCTTTCCGTTCTATCGCGACGGCGAGCTGGTCTTCGTCAAATACCGCGCGCCGCACAAGCCGCAGGGCAAGGAGCGCAAGGAATGGCAAGCTCCCGGCACGCGCCCGATCCTGTTTGGCATGGATCTCTGCTCCTTCTCTCAGCCATAGATCATCACCGAAGGACAAATCGATGCACTTTCCCTGTATGAAGCTGGCATTCGCAATGTGGTCTCGGTACCCAGCGGCTGTTCCAATCTGGATTGGCTGGATCACTGCTGGGACTGGCTGGAGAAATTCCAGACCATCATTTTATTTGGCGACAGCGATGCGCCTGGCCGTAAGATGATTCACGATGTGGTGCGACGGCTGGACGAAGCCCGCTGCATGGTGGTGGAGGATTATCCTGAGCGTCCGGATGGAACGCCCTGCAAGGACGCCAACGAGATTCTGTACTTCCATGGCGCGGAAGCGCTGAAGGAAACGCTGGACAGCGCCGCACCTGTTCCCGTCAAGGGTATCATCCAATAGGCGGACGTAACACCCTACGATCCCACTGCCGTGCCGCGCATCAAAACTATGATTCCGGCGCTGGACGAGGTGATCGGCGGGCTGGCGGAGGGCGCGATGACCGTATTCACGGGCAAGCCTGGAAACGGAAAGAGCACGCTCGCTGGTCAGCTTCTTTTGAACGCCATCGAGCAGGGGCACAGCATCTGCGCCTATTCCGGCGAGCTGACCAAGGAAAAATTCCAGGAATGGATCAACCTGCAGGCCGCAGGTTCGGAATACATCGGCCTGAAATATGACCCCGTCCGTGATATTCGCGTTCCCTGCGTGCCCTATGCTGTGCAGGAACGGCTGCTGGATTACTACCGCGATCGATTTTATCTGTTCGACAATCAGGAGATTTTCGAGGCCAATCAGTCGGAAAGCATCCTGAAGGTCTTTCAGCTGGCGGCGCGGCGCTATGGCTGCAAGCTGTTTCTGGCGGACAATCTGATGACCGCGCTGTCCGACTCCGATGAGGAAACCAAGGCGCAGGGCAAATTCGCCAACGCCCTCAAGAAATTCGCCACGCGCTATCATGTCCATGTGCTGCTGGTGGCGCACCCGCGCAAGGTGAAGGTCGGTGAAAAGCTGGGACAGGACGACATTGGCGGCAGCTCTGCCACCATTCGTCTGGCCGACAGCGCCATCGTGGTGGAGCGGCCCAACCTGCGCATCCTGAAGAATCGCGAGGGCGGCGTGTGCAAGCTCATCGAGTGCTGCTATTGCCCGGACAGCCGGAGAATCTATCAGGCAGACAAGGGCGATCTGAATCGCTTTTCGTGGGATAAGACCGGTATCACGCCGCCGAATCCCCGCGCCGACAGTCTGCCGGATTACGCCGTCCGCATGGCGGAAGCGCCGCAGCCGTTCTAAGAAAGGAGAAGCCCATGTGTCTGATCCCCGACGATATGAAATGGTCGTTCAGTAAGCTGCAGCTCTACGATCAGTGCCCGCTGGCGTTCAAATAGCAGTACATCGACAAGCTGCCCCAGCTTCAGAATGCCTACGCTTCCTACGGTACCCATTGCCACAGCCTCCTCGAACGCTGGGCGAAGGGCGAACTGATGTCCTTTGAACTCGCGGATGTTTACACTTCCGAATACGATGAGGCAGTCAAGGAATATTTCCCGCCGTTTCCGTGCGGACTGGCGGGCAAGTATTACGAAGAAGGGCTTCAATACTTCTCCACCTTCGATGGCTTTGGCGACTGTGAGATTCTTTCCGTGGAGGATAAATTCGAGCTGAACATCCGCGGCAACCGCTTTGTCGGCATCGCCGATCTGGTGCTGCGCGACAAGACCAGCGGCACGATCAGCGTCATCGACCATAAATCGAAGTCCATGCCGTCGCTCAAAAAGAAGCTCTTCGAGAACACCCGCCAGCTGTACACCTACGCCTTTTATGTAAAGGAGCGCTTCGGCGTTTATCCCGACCTGCTGCGGTTTAATATGTTCCGCTACAATTCTTTCATCGACGAGCCCTTCTCCATGGAGCGCTATGAGGAAACGCTGGACTGGATTGAGCGGACGATTCAGGCAATCAGGGCGGAGCGGGAATGGCGCGTTTCGTCCTCAGGATACTTCTGTCGGTTCATCTGCTCCGTCCGGGATCATTGTCCCATTGCCAACGAAATCATTCATGCCAGGGAAAGGAGTCAGCCCGAATGACCACCTCCGCATTGTAGACTCCCACATTACCGGGCGCAGCGCAGGATTTTGAGATTCCCTACGTCTGCTACCACCGGCATTCCTGCGTCAGCAACATCGTGCTGGCAGACAGCGTGGTAACCAACGAGGACTACGCAAAACGCGCAGTGGAACTTGGACACAGCGTTCTTTCCTCCTGCGAGCACGGGAATCAGGGAAACTATCGTGAATGCGCGCTGCTGGCGGAAAAGTACGGCCTGCACTGGCGATACGTTTCCGAAGCCTATTTCGTGAAGGATCGGCGCGAGAAGGACAACACCAACTGCCACATCATTCTGGCGGCCAAAACCGCCAAGGGTGTGGGCGATCTGAACTTTGCCCTGTCGGAAGCAAACATCAGCGGCTTTTACTATCGACCTCGCGTGGACATGGAGCTGCTGCTGTCCCTCGATCCCAAAGATGTTTTCGTGACCACCGCCTGCATCGCTGGCGTGTTCAAGTATGGCGAAGAGGAAGCGGAAAAGCTGATTTTCCGCTTCGCCCAGCACTTCCGCGACAGCTTCATGCTTGAAGTCCAGTATCACGATACGGAAAAGCAGCGGGAGGTCAACCAGTTTCTCCTGAAGCTGTATCGCAGGCACGGCATTCCGCTGATCATGGGCACGGACAGCCACTTCATCTATCCGGAGGACGCTATTCTTCGGCAGCAGCGGCTGGAAGCCAATCATATCCGCTATGAGGATGAGAGTGGCTGGTACATGGATTATCCCTCGGGCGCGGAAGCCTACCGGCGCTTTCAGGTGCAGGGCGTGTTGTCCGATGCGCAGATCCGCGAGGCGATAGAGAACACCAACGTGTTTCTCACCTTTGAGGACGTTGTGTTCGATAAGAGCAAAAAGCTGCCGAGTATCTATCCGAGTCTTTCGCAGGAGGAGCGCAATCAGAAGTATCTGGATACAGTTTATGCTGAATGGGAGAAATATTCTGCCGGCATGACTGCCGAGGAAAAGATGCCGCGTGAAGCAGGCATCGCTTACGAAACGGAAACCATCTGCTCCACCGGCGTTGCGGATTACTTCCTGCTGAACCATCAGATTGTCCAGCGTGCCAGGGAAAAGGGTGGCGTGATTACCGCCACCGGGCGCGGCTCTGCGGTATCCTATTTCACTAACATGATGCTGGGCTTTTCTTCCGTGGATCGCTTCAGCATTCCCGTGGAGATGTTCCCAGATCGCTTCATTTCATCCGATCGCATTCTATCCGGCAGCCTGCCCGACATCGACACCAATGTCGCCAACGAGGAAATCTTCTGGGAGGCGCAAGCCGAGGTGCTGGGCGAGTGGCGCAGCGCGCCGATGATTGCCTACGGCACGCTTCGGAGACTGTCCGCATGGAAAATGTACTGCCGCGCCAACGACGTACCCTACGAAACCGCTAACAGCAGCGCCGAACAGCTCAAGCGCTTTGAAAATGATCTGCGCTATGCCGAAGAGGATGAACGGGAAGCCATCGACGTGCATGACTATGTGCCTCGTGAATACCATGCGCTGATCGACATGAGCGAGAAGTACCTGGGCGTAATCGACAGCATTTCGCCGCATCCCTGCGCACATCTGCTCTGCCAGAACGATATTCGCCGGGAAATCGGGATCATCCGCATCAATGGCAAAGGCGCAAAGAAGCGCACGGTATACGCGGCGTTCATCGACGGCGCGACGGCAGAAGCTTTTGGCTACCTGAAGAACGACATTCTCCACGTCGACGTGGTCAAGGTCAACCGCGAAGCCTTTGAACGTGCCGGGCTGGAACAGTCCACCGTGGGAGAACTGCTCCGATTGACAGCCAACGACCGCGAGACATGGCGCATGTATGCGGATGGCCTAACGCTGGGCATCAACCAGGTGGAACAGCCCAAGACCCGCGAAAAGGTCATGCAGTACAAGCCGAGAAACATCACGGAGCTCTCCTCTTTTGTGGCGGCAGTGCGACCGGCGTTCAAATCCATGCTGCCCATCTTTCTGGAACGGCGGCATTTCGACTACGGCATTCCCGCGCTGGACAGGCTGGTGCAGACCCGGGAGATGACCTCCAGCTTCATCATCTTTCAGGAACAGATCATGAAGATTCTCCAGAGCGCAGGCTTTACTGCACCGGATTCCTACGCAGCAATCAAAGCAATCTCCGAAAAGAAAGCCGAGAAAGTGCTGAAGCTGAAGGAGCAGTTCATGGAGGGCTTCACCAAATTGACCGGCGATCCCGCTGCAACGGAAAAGGTCTGGACAATCATCAACGACGCCACCAGCTATCTGTTCAATGCTTCCCATGCCGTGTGTGTCGCGCTGGATTCGCTGTACGGCGCGTATCTGAAAGCCCATTATCCGCTGGAATTCTACACGGCGCTGCTGTCCAACTATGCCCAGAAGGGCGACAAGGATCGTATCTCATAGGCAAAGGAAGAGATGCAGCGTGGGTTCGGCATCCGCATCGCCCCATGCCGGTTCCGGCAGGACAACCGCGATTACTACATCGACCATGCCGGCAAGGCGATCTCGGACGCGCTAACCTCGGTCAAACACATCAGCCGCCGCGTCGCGGATACGCTGTACAGCTGGCGTGACCGCTTCTATCCATGCTTTACCGACCTTTTGTACGACATGGAGATGCATCCAGTGTTCGATTCGCAGGTCGTAGAGATTCTGATTCGCCTCGGATACTTTCAGGAGTTCGGCTCCAGCGGAAAACTTCTGAAGCTGTTTCACGAATTCCGCGAGGGCGAGTTCAAATTCTCCAAGGCGCACGTTCCCGCGACGCAGGAAAAGCGGCTGAGTATCCTTCGAAAGCTGGAATCCGAAATACCGGAATCGGAATTGCCGATCCATGAGCAGATTCGCTTCGAGATCGCCATGTGCGGCGCGCCGTTTACTACAGCGCCCAATCTGCGCAGCGAGTACGCTGTGCTGGAAGTAGATGACCGCTATAGCCCAAAGATTCGACTGTATAACATCGCCACCGGTCGAACCGGCATGATGAAACTCAAAAAGGCTGCGTTCAACGCGCAGCCTCTGGAACCCGGTTCTATTCTGAGATTGCTTGCATGGGAGCGCAAGCCGTCTTATCGCTATGTGGACGGAAAGGCCAAGCCTGACCGCGAACACATGGAGCTGTGGATTACGCGCTATGAGTAGCTCACATGATCCACGTCCGCCGCCCGTGCTTCCCGACAATCAGCCGCTTAGGGAGCATGGCGGAACTGGCATACGCGGAAGTCTCTAAAACTTTTGTCCCAAAGACGTGCGGGTTCGATCCCCGCTGCTCCCACCACCAAAGGACTCAGATATTGATACAATGTCTGAGTCCCTGTTTTTGCATTTATTTGATTGTACGATTGCAAATCAGAGGTATATACACCTGTTTTAGCCCTTGCTATGGCGATAATCTGCAAGTTTGTGTAATGTAGGCGCAAGCGCGAAAAATGAGGCTATTCAGGCAAACACTCAAAAACGCTGTTAGTCTACTCAAAATGCCGTTTTCAGCCCAAATTTGCACCCCCCTAAGCAATAGCGAACACTGTGTTCGGATTATATCGTTACTCCGTAGCGGATAAATTGTAAGAGAGTGCAAAAAACGAGGCGTAAAGTGTTTATTGGAGCGTTTTGCAAAAAATGGACTACTCAGATGAAGCGAATTATGAGTAGATAAATTCATACCAATAACGCCTAGAAATGTTTCACTCACCTCCGTCCTCGTGATTAATTTTGATTTTCACAGTGTACCTTGTACTTTTCCGATGTACGCCAGTCTCATCGCACTCGATATTACTGCGGCGCTTCTTTTCTTCGGCAACTGCTTCGAATTGCGCGTCATCTATTATCGCGATGTGATGTTTGGAGTACATATACCTGCTTCGCTGCGCGCTTTTTGTTTCGTAGCTTGTCAGAGGTGCGGTTGCGGTGGAGTTTCCCCGGTATTTTTCATTGCTGAGCAGCGTGTCAATCGCACGGGCGCACCAACCCTTTTTTCCTGTGGGCGATGGGATGCTTCTCTTTTCCAATTCGCGGCGGATGGCAACGATGCTATTGCCCTCAAGGTACAGATCATAGATCAGCTTGACCGTCTTTGCCTCTTCCGGAACAATCACGAAATCGCCATTTTCGTCTTTTTTATAGCCGTAGCAAGTGCGTGAATACAGGCTTGACGTTCTGTCTTTAACCTTTTGCCGAATCGCTACGGCGACGTTCTCTCGCGCACTTTCCTGTTCGCCCTGGGCAACGGCTGCATAGATCGAATAATACAATTCAAAGCCCGGCTGAAATGAGTTCATTTCTTCCATATCAAAATAGACAGGAATCCCAATGCTTTTCAGTTTGCGGACCGTTTCAAGCCCGTCCACAACTTCACGAGCAAAGCGGCTAACACTTTTTACCAGCAAAAGATCTATTTTCTTTTGCCGGCAATCGCTAAGCATACGTTGGAACTCCGCGCGATTCTCCGCGCTTTTTCCACTGGCGAAATCGATGTATACATCGGCCAGCTTCCATTGGTTCGTATGATATACCTGCTGAACGAGCGCAGAGATCTGCGCAGATATCTAACTGTATGCTAAAAGAACACCCCCTTTCGACGGCTAATCGAAAAAAAGGCTCTTCTGTTGATGCTTTTGAAATATCCTCTGCGCAAAACAAAACATCCGATTCTCCCTGTGATTGGGTCAGGAGAGTCGGATGTTTGCGTTGGCTATATGACCAATCAGATGTTAAGGAAGCAAAATCCAGAGCGGTATGGGGTGTCTGCGCATGCATACGAAGCCGCTCTCGGGTTCTTGGGTTTCCGCACGGCAGCCATGATTAACGCGCATTTCCCTGCAGGACGCCAATCAGAACCACTGCGATAAAGAGGGTGACCAGCAGGCAGATAATCAGATCCAGCACCCACAGCGGCATGCGCAGCCGCTCGTAAATGCGTTCCTTCCAGTTCTGCGGACCCGGAGGCGTGCTCTCGCCATCATTCTTGGATATCGTCATGGGTTCGCGTGTTTCCGGCATCAGGCTCCCTCCCTTTCATGCGGCCTGCATGGCTTACTTGCGGGCCAGATACTTGCGCAGATCCAGCGCGACGGCCACGATGATGACCAGACCCTGCGCGATGTAGGTATAGCTGGATTCCACGCCCATGAACTGCAGCGCAATCTTGAGGATCTCAAACACCAGCACGCCCACCAGGATGCCGCTGATCTTGCCCACACCGCCGTTGACGGATACGCCGCCGATGGTGCAGCCGGCGATGGCCTCCAGCTCGTAGCTCTGCGCCGTGTTGACCGACGCGCCGCCCGACTTGGCCACCATGAGGAAGCCGGTCAGGCCGTAGAGGATGGCGGCCAGCATGTAGATCTTGATCTTCATGCGGGAGGTGTTGATGCCCGCCACCTCGGCGGCCGTTTCATTGCCGCCGATGGCGTACATGTATTTGCCGTGCCGTGTTTTATTGTACAGGAACCACATGAACGCGCCGACAACCAGGGCGATGATGGCGATATAGGAGAATATGCGGTTGCCCACATAGCCCAGCGCAATGCCGGTATAGGCGGATTGCAGCGTGCCGATGGGCTGCGCGCCGGTATATACCAGGCAGATGCCGTATACCAGCGTCTGCATGCCCAGCGTGGCGATGAAGGGCGGCACCTTCAGCTTGGCGATGACCGTGCCGTTGATCGCGCCGATCAGCGCGCAGATGGCCAGCACGCCCAGCAGCACCAGCGGGATGGGCAGATTGCCCAGCGCAGGATAGAACTTGTTGGAGTAGTCGCCCGCGCGCTGCAGGAAAATGGCCGACAGGCACGCGGCAAAGCCTGCCACGCGGCCCGCGCTCAGGTCGGTGCCCTTGGTAATCAGGCAGCCCGACACGCCCAGCGCGATGATGAAGCGCACGGCGGTGTTGGACAGCAGGTTGCGGAAGTTGGCCTCGGAGAGGAAATTGGGGCGGAAAATGCTTACCAGCGCCGCCATCAGCAGGATGCCCACGATGATGGCGCGGTCGCTGATGAAGCGCAGCACCTTGCGGGGGGAGAAGCGATTCCACAGATACTGCCCCAGGCTCAGGCCTTCCTCCTCGCTGCGCTTCAGCGCGGTCAGGATCAGCCCCGCCGCCAGCAGCGCCGCGCCCAGAACGATCAGCGGCACATAGACGACGGCGAGCGCGCACAGCGCCCTGGAGTTAAAGCGAAGCTGCTGCCACAGCAGCCCCTTGTTGTTGACGCGCCCCTGCGCATAGTGGACGCCCTCAAGCTCCACCTGCCTGACCGCGCCGTACTTGTCCTTGAGGAACCGCCCGCCCAGCGCGGCGAAATCCTCATAGCTCAGCAGGAAGCCGTCGGGCTCGCCGTCGCCGTTAATATCCAGCTCGGGATATCCCTCGGGGCTCCATTCCATGGTGGCCTCGGTGGCGGCGGGCGCTTCGGGCAGCTCGTCCGACGGGATCAGCACGGATACCTTTTCATCGACGGTCGCCTTCTTCGCAGTGGAAACGAGCTGCGCCTTGGGTACGCCCTCCAGATGCGGGTTGAGGCGGATCACATCGCTCAGGCTCAGGCTCAGAAACAGCGAGACTGCCAGCACGATGAGGCTGATTTTTGTAAGCAGTTTGCCATACTTTTTCATATTGCTTCCTCCATTGCAGAAAATTGCGTGGCCAGCGCCATGATTTTCTCCTGTGTGGCGTCCTGCTTTTCCACAAAGCCGGTAACGCGGCCGTTGCACATCACCATGATGCGGTCCGACATGCCGATCAGCTCGCCCATTTCGGAGGAGATCATGATGATCGACTTGCCCTGCCTGGCCAGCTCTGCGATGATGCAGTAGATCTCATACTTTGCGCCCACGTCGATGCCGCGCGTGGGCTCGTCCAGGATCAGCACGTCCGGGTCGTTGGCCAGCCACCGGGCGATGAGCACCTTCTGTTGGTTGCCGCCGGAAAGCGACTGGATCTGCGTCTTGGAAGACGGCGTCTTGATGGACAGCCTGCTCACGTTAGACTGCACCAGCTTTTCGATCTTTCCGTCGTCCAGCATGACGCGGTATTTCAGATACTGATCCAGACTGGCTACGGACACGTTGTCGCTGACGCTGAGTACGCCCAGGATACCGCTGGCGCGGCGATCCTCCGTCAAAAGCGCGATGCCCCTGGTGATAGCGTCCCGCGGACGGTTAATCTCCACCTCGCTGCCCTTGTAAAGCACGCGTCCTCGCTCATGGGCGCGAATGCCGAAGATTCCCTCCATCAGCTCCGTGCGCTGCGCCCCCACCAGACCGCCTACCCCAAGGATTTCTCCCTTGTGCAGCTGGAAGGACGCGCTGCGGAAGCTGCGCGGGTTGATGGACGTAAGATCCTGCAGTTCAAAGATCACCTCGTCGGTGACGTAGCATTCTCTGGGCGGATACAGATTGTCCAGCTTCCGGCCTACCATTTGGGTGATGATCGTGTCGGTAGTCAGGTTTTTGGCCTCCCACGTGCCGATGTATTTGCCGTCGCGCATGATGGTGACCTCGTCGGAGATACGCAGGATTTCTTCCATCTTGTGACTGATGTAAATGACGCTTACGCCGTCGGCCTTCAGGTCGGCGATGATGCGAAACAGCGCCTCCACTTCATGCTCCGTCAGGGAAGAGGTAGGCTCGTCCAGAATCAGCACGCGGCATTCATTGGATACCGCCTTGGCGATTTCCACCGACTGCATTTGAGACACGCTCAGGCTGCCCAGCTTCTGCCGGGGGTCGAAATTCATGCGCACGCGCTTGAGCAGCGCCTCCGTCTGAACGTACATTTTTTCATGATCCACCACGGGGATGAACCCCAGCAGCTTTTTCATGGGATAGCGGCCCACGAAAATGTTTTCCGCCACGCTGCGCTCGGTAATGGGCTGCAGCTCCTGATGCACCATGGCAACGCCCAGCTTGAGCGCCATCAGCGGATCCTTGATATTAACCTTTTTTCCCTCGTAAAAGATTTCGCCCTCGTCCATTCTGTAAATGCCGAACAGGCATTTCATCAGCGTGGACTTGCCTGCGCCGTTCTCCCCCATCAGGGCGTGCACGGTGCCCGGCCGGAGCTTGAAATCCACATGATCCAGCGCTTTGACGCCGGGGAACGTCTTTACAACGCCCTTCATTTCCAGACGGTACTCCGCCATGCGCTGTCCTTCCTTTCCAAACTGTCGTCATGTAGAAAAAAGAGGGGGCACTTCCGCGCCCCCATCTTAAAGGGACTCACTTCACCATCTGGTAGTCAACCCAGTAGTAAGCGTCCAGCATTTCGCCCATGGCGGCCTTGATGGCCACGTCGGCGGCGGTGTGGCTCTGACCCACGTGGTCGTTGAGCACAGTTCCGGTCATCATGCCGTTCTGAACCATCTCAACGCACTCATCCAGCGCGTCCACGCCCAGCAGCAGGATGTCCTCGTTGACCTTGCGGCCGGCTTCCTTGATGGCCTGGTACGCGCCCAGCGCCATGGCGTCGTTGTTGCAGAAGATCACGTCGATTTCCTTGCCAAACTGCGCCAGGGCGGTGGCGGCCAGCTGCTGGCCGTTTTCCTGCATCCAGTCGCCGCGCTGCTCAAAGAGCTTGTTGACCTCTACGCCGTTGTCGGTCAGGTACTTGATGGAAAACTCGGTGCGGTACTGAGCATCCACGTTCTCCGGGTCGCCCATGATCATCACGTAGTCCACCTTGCCGTTGCCGTTCAGGTCGCCGTGAGCGTCGTTGAACTCATGCACGATGCGGCCCTGGAAGGAACCGGACTGACGGGCGTCGGCGCCCACGTAGCAGATTTTGCCTTCCCACATGCCCATGTCGTCCTCGCTGGGCTCACGGTTGATGTAGATCACGGGGATGCCAGCCTCCTTGGCCAGCTCAGTGACAGCAGCAGCCGCAGTGGACTGCACCAGGTTCACGATCAGCACGTCCACGCCCTCGGCGATGAAGCTGTTGATCTGGTTGGTTTGTTCGGTCTGGTCGTTTTTACCGTCCACCACAGTGACGCTCGCGCCGTAGGTTTCCTCCAGATACTTCTGAAGTTCGGTGCGGTACAGGGTCATGAAGTTGTCGTTGAACTGGTAGATGGTGACGCCTACCTTAATGGGCTTCTTCATTTCGTCGGCGAACGCGGAGGTTACGCCAAGCACCAGAATCAGAGCCAGCAGCACAGCGAGAATCTTCTTCATACAGGGAACGCTCCTTCTCTTTAATTTTCGGAGACGGCGCCGCCGCCTTCCGTCTATTGGTATTGTAACGGACGGGAAGGATAAAAGAGAATTGAAATTTTTACTCATAACTATGAAAAAAACATCGAATTCAACCGCCGCAGGTTGCTTTTCCGAAAAAACCATGTACAATAAAATCAAAGGAAAAGGCGGCGCTTGGCGTTTCTATGTCGGAATAGCAGAACAGACCTAACGATACCGGAAGGCAAGGGGAGATGAATTGTGTATAAGCTGCTGCTGGCGGACGATGAAAGCGATATCCGGGATGGGCTGATGGAGGTCATCCATTTTGAGAAATACGGCTTTACCGTGGTAGGACAGGCCGAAAACGGGCTGGAAGCTCTGCGCCTTTGCGAGGAGCAGGAGCCGGATTTGATCGTTTCGGATATCCGTATGCCCCTGATGGACGGTCTGACCATGCTGGCGGAGGCGGAGAAGGCGCTGCCCACCGTCCGCTCCATCATCCTCAGCGGCTACGACGAATTTGAATTCGCTCGTCAGGCCGTATCGCTCCATTGCCTGGGCTATCTGCTCAAGCCAATTTCTGCCGCCGAGTTTACCGAGACACTGACGGACGCACGGAAAAAACTGGACGAGGATTTTGCCCGCCGCCGGGATATGCTGCAGCTGCAGCGGCATTTTGAGGAGGGTCTGCCCGTCTTCCGGGCAACGCTGCTGACGGCGCTGCTGGACGGCGGACTCCCTGTCTCCCGGGCGCTGGAGATGGCGGAGCGGTACGGTCTGCCCCTGAATGAGAACGATCTCTATGCGGTGGCGCTGCTCCGGCTGAGCCAGCCCAAGGGCGAGGGCTTCCCCAGCGGCGAGCCGGAGCTGCTTCGGGTGGCCGCTATGGACATCGTGCGTGAGCAGCTGCCCAAAGAGAGCGGATACGCCTTTTACTACCAGTCCTATATTGCCGTACTGCTGTGGCTGCCCGGGGAAGAGGCGGCGGCGCAGACTTACGAGCGGCTGGACGGCGTTTGCCGGCACATCGACCATTATCTGGGGGGTACGGTGCGCGCTGGCATCGGAAACCCCTGCCGGGGTGCGGGCGGACTGTCCGAGTGCGCCCGGCAGGCTAAAAGTGCTCTTGCCCAGCGCTCCTTTTACGAAAACCGGCTGTTGCTCTTTTCCGACCTTGCGCCGGGAGGCGCCGGCGAGCTGTCGGCAGACGCGGCGCTGCTTCGGGAACTGGACACAGCGCTGAAAAAGGGCTCCGCCGGAGAGGCGCGGCGATGGATCGAGCAATTGCTGTCGGTCTGCCGGACGGCCCGTCCGGGCACGTCGGCTTACCGCTCGTATCTGCTGGAGATCTACGTTGCGCTGCTGCGCACAGGCCGGGATATGTCCGTGACTCTTGCCGAGAGCGGCGAGGAGCCGCTGGATCGGCTGCTGGCCTTGCCGCCGGCAGAGGAGGCCTGCCGGCTGTTCTGCCGCCTGTGCGACGACTTTACCGAAAAGGCGGCCAGCAACCGTTTAACCGCCGGACAGCAGATTATCCAGGCCGCGCAAACGTACATCAAGGGTCACTACGCCGACCCGGAGCTGACCGCTGAAAAGCTGTGCCGTCATCTCCACGTTTCCTCCAGCTACTTCAGCGCCCTGTTCAAGCGGGAAACCGGGCGAAATTTCCCGAATTATCTGACGGAAACCCGTATGCGGCAGGCTATGACCCTTCTCGCCGGGACGGATATGAAAACGGCCTCCATAGCGGAGGCAGTGGGCGTTCCTGATCCCAGCTATTTTTCCTATGTGTTCAAGCGGGTCTACGGGCTTTCTCCCTCTCAGGTTCGCAGGCGAAGGGAGGGAGGTGCTTGAAGCGAAACAGCAGCAACGGGCGCAGCTTCAGCCTGCAGCTAACGGCATCCTTTATGGCGTGCATGGGCGCGCTGCTGGCGTTTGTTTCCATCAGCTTGATGACCCCTCTTTCGTCGCTTCTGGAAAAAAACGCCTTCGAGCGGACGAAGGAGACGGTACTCCAATCGGTCAGCACCGCCAACGTGTTCATTGACCGACTGCTCTCTACCCTGTATTTCGCCACTACCGTGCTGCCGGACAGCATGGACAGCGGGGCGACGGGATGGGTGGAGCAGATGCAGATGATCAAAAAAAGCGATTCCGATATTATTTCCATCGCGCTGTTTCACCGGGACGGGACGCTGCTGGGCGCGGTGGGCGCAGGCGACGTATCGCTGGATACGGACGAGGTTGCCTCCAGCGAGTGGTTTCAGAAGGCGCTGGCCTGGGGCGGCACCTCTACCTATTTTTCCAGTCCCTTTGTGCAGCACATTTTCTCCGGCCAGCGCACATTCGTCATCCGTCTGGCTCGCTCCGCCTTTTATCAGAAGGAAGGCAGGCTGGAACAGGGCGTGGTGCTCATGGACGTTTCCTACGCCAGCTTCAGCCGTCTGATAGAGGGGGTCGCGCTGGGAAAAAGCGGCTATGTGTATCTGCTGGATCGGGGAGGCGAGATCATCGCCCATCCGAAGCTGCAGTTGATCTACAACGGCCTGCATGAGGAGAATTTGGATGAGATCAACCGGTTACTGATCGGGCAGGGCTGGGACAAGGTGGACGGCCGTGAGCGGGTGCTGATCGCCGCCACGCTGAACCAGACCCGATGGCGTCTGGTGGGTGTGGCGTATCTGGACGAGCTGCTGGTTCTTCATACCGCCTTCGTCCACATCCTGACTGTGGTCCTGATCTGCGCGCTGCTGCTGTCCCTTGCCGTGGCCACCATGATGTCCTACCGGCTCATGCTGCCCATCCGCCACGTGGCCGACGCTATCGGGCGGGTGGAATCCGGCAATCTTTCCGAGGGGATCCCGGAAACGGGATTTCGGGAAGTACGCGCCATTTCAGAGTCCTTTAACCGGATGCTGCGCCGCATCCGCGCCCTGATGGATCAGATCGTACAGGAGCAGGAGATCAAGCGGCTCTACGAGCTCAACACCCTTCAGGCTCAGATCAATCCCCATTTCCTTTACAATACGCTGGATTCCATCATCTGGATGGAAGAGCGGGGCCGGGGGCGGGAGGCAATCCTGATGGTTTCCTCGCTGGCTCGGCTGTTCCGGCTGTCCATCAGCCGGGGACGCAGCGAGATCACCGTCCGGGAGGAGCTGGAGCAGGTGCGCCACTATCTCATCATTCAGAAAATGCGCTTCAAAAACAAATTCGAATACACCATCACATGGGATGAAGCGGCATTGGAAGAAACCACTGTCAAGCTGATCGTACAGCCCATGGCGGAAAACGCCATCAATCACGCCATTGACGAGACGCAGGACGAAGCGCTGCACATCGCCATTCACGCGGGCATAACGGAGGAAGAGGTGATCTTCACCATCGAGGACGACGGCGTGGGGATGCCGCCTGAGGTCGTAGACAGACTGCTGACCGCTCCCGCAGGCAAAAGTGGCATCGGCGTAAAAAACGTCCACGAGCGGATTCGGCTGACCTACGGCGAGCCTTACGGGATTCAAGTGCGAAGCGTGGAGGATGAGGGCACCTGCGTGACCATCCGCCTTCCCCGACGGAAGAAAGGAGACGCGGTATGAAGAAAGTCATGGGCGTATCCCTTCTCTTAATCCTGACGGCGCTTTGCGTGATGCTGCTGGGCCTGCGGTCGCAGGAGGAGTCCGCAGCCGGTATTCAGCGCCCGGTACTGCTGCTGACCCAAAGGGATACGGGAGCCTATTTCATGCAGCTGCGTCAGGGCATCCTCAAGGCGTTGGAGGAACAGAATTGCACACTGAGCACGCAAATCGTCGATCCCGCCGCGATGACGGATGTGCTGTGGGGCGGGATAGAATACAGCGGCGTGCTGATCTATATTCAGGATGAAGCGCTTCGCTGCCAGGCGCTGCGCAGCGCGCGGGGGCAGGGGGTGCCCGCCGCGCTGATTGACGCGCACGAGGAGGGCGTCCCCTCGGTGGAGCAGGACGGCGCCCAATTCGCTGCGCTGGCGTCCGGCGCGGCGGCAAAAGCCGAGCGCGTGCTCTGCCTGGGCGGCGGCGAGGCGCTGCGCAAGGCCACCAGGTCCGCTCTGCGCAGCCGATGGCTGGATGCGCAGCCGGTCGATCCGGATGCGGACTTCTGCGCGGTGATTGCGCTGGATGAGGAGGCCGCGGCGCGCCTTGTGCGGGAAAAGGCGGAGGGGCTGTGGACGCAGCCGCTGATCCTGGTCAATCCCGGCGAAGGCGCCGCGTCCTGGCTGGAGAGCGGGCAGGTGCAGGCGGCTGTCCTGCCCTCGCCCTATGCAACCGGGTACATCGCGGCGTCGCAGGCGCTGTGGAGCGAGAACGCGCAAAAATACCGCGCGCCCGCATTTATCGTTACGCCTGAAAACATGTACGATGCGCAGAATGTCAAGCTGGTCTTTCCGCTGCTGTATTGACCCCGCAGGAGGAATACGCATGAATACGATAAAAAAACTGCTTTGCGCAGCGCTTGCCCTGTTGCTGCTGGGCGCGCCCGCGCTTGCGGAGGAGCTGCCCGCCTTTGGCGTGTGTATATACGACGGCACGGATACGTTCATGGCAAGCCTGCGCCTTCATCTGGAAACCTACGCCCAGGGCAAGGCCAGGCTGACCGTCTATGACAGCCGAAACGATCAGAACCTGCAAAACGATCAGGTGGAGGGCATGCTGGAGGCCGGCGTGGACGTGTTGATTATCAACCCCGTTGACCGCCTGGCCGCAGGATACCTGATCGAAAAGGCGCGCAAGCGCCAGACGCCGGTGCTGTTTGTCAACAAGGAGCCGCTGCTGGAGGATCTGCTTTTGTATGAGCATGCCTTTTATGTGGGCGCGGACGGCGCGCAGAGCGGCAGGCTGAGCGGAGAGATCCTGGCGGAGTATTTTCTGGCGCATCCCGAGGCGGATAAGAACGGCGACGGCACGGTGCAGTATGTGCTCATCAAGGGGGAGCCCGGCCACCAGGACGCCGAGCTGCGCACGCAAAACGCCCTCAAGCCGCTTCAGGAGGCAGGCTTCCGCGTGGAAAAGCTGCAGGAGGATACCGGCATGTGGCGGCGGCAGCTGGGGCAGGAGAAGATGGCGGGGTTCCTGCTGGCCTGGGGCGATCAGATTGAATGCGTCATCGCCAACAACGATGAAATGGCGCTGGGCGCCATCAACGCGCTGAAGGCCGCCGGGTATTTTTCCGGCGGACGCTTCATGCCCGTGGTGGGGGTGGACGCCATCAGCCAGGCCATCGAGGCGCTGCGGCAGGGCTCCCTGCTGGGCACGGTATTCAACGATGGCGAGCGTCAGGCCATGGCCGCCGTCGATCTGGCGATTCTTCTGGCTCGCGGCGAAGAAATTTCCGCCGATACCTACAGCTATCCGATCACCGACGAGCGCTTTGTCTGGATCCCCTATCAGCGCATCACCCGGGAGGATTTGCCTGACCAGTGATTTTCCCCACACCAAGGCGTATACCGGAAGATGGTAAAAGCCTCCAACCTCATCCATATGCGGGAACGGATATGCGCCGATCGCAGCCTGCGTCTTCAAAGCCGTAACCGCGACAAAGGAGATGCTGGCGTTTATCCAAAGAGCGGAGAAACTGTTGTTTCCCTGCGGGATGAGCAGGAAAGACTACAGGTGGTGAATGATGCAGAGTCTGGGAAATGCCTTCGCTATCTAAAGTGCTCCGCTGCAATAGCATTCAGCTGCTTTGCTATCTCCGAAAACTCCTGGTTCAGATCCAGCGTTTTCACACTGATCTGGTTCCCGCTCATCTGGTAGATGTTGTCCGGCTGGATCATCTCATCCGTCTTGGCGTATAGCAGCATTCCGGCCTCCTGATGACGGTTAAGCCGCTTCCTTGTAGTGCGTATACACATGCTCGAAGATTACTTCACGGTAATGATCCAACTGATCGAACATGCTGTCGGGAATGTTCATGTAGAGTTCGTCGCGGATCAGGTTCTGAACCGTGGCTCTTGTTTCATCCTTGTCCGTCCAGTGATTCATCTGCGCAATGCGCTCTTTGATCTTTTTCAGCAGATCTACGGAAAGATGCTTGATCTTCTGGATGTCGCTCTTTGACAAGCTATCGGAGAACAGCAGGTCATAATTATAAGATTCTTACTTATCATCTCTTTAACTCCAACTAAGTCCTCATGTTTTGATACAAAGCATGAGGACTTCTTTTTGCATTTATAGACTAATAAACCGTCAGAATACAGGCTATATCCACTAAATATGGGTTATAGGCGCAAGAAATAGTGTATAGAGCGTCATTTTGCCAGATGGGGGCTTCCGCTCTCCGGCCCTTTTTAGTCTACTCATACTCGTTTTTCGGGGTCGAAATCAGAGATTTATCAAGAAATGCACCCTACATTGGACGATTACAGGGTATCGTCCACAATGAGAAGTTTCCGTCCAAAGTATCGCAAAGGGGGACAGTCGCCCCCCTTTTTTTTGTGCACCCCTTCAAAAGGCTGCAATACCAGCGTCGTTTCTCAGTCGATGTTTTTAGCATCCAGCAACATGCTTCTGCCTGTAGAATCCATGAGCATATACTCAAGGACATAACTACTCCCCTTGCGTATATACATCGGTTCTGCAGACACCACGTCTGTTAACATGCCAGGAACATGCTTGCGAGTTGCAGCAGTTAACATGACAGTATGGTCTTGATGCGCGAGGTCTATATGGTCAACATCTTTCCCTACTTTTGTCGGCAACCAGCGATTGTTAAGCGCGACGATTCCGTGCGCATCGCTGGATGAAATAATACAGTTCCCTTCGAGGACGATACCTTGGTGTTGTTGAAAAATACGTTTGGTAGAACCAATAGTAGTTTCAGGTCCTTCCCCTGTTCCTTCTGGAAGAACTTCGGCCATGGTCGTATCATAGACGTCGATAATACCAGCGTCGAGGACTTCTTTTTCTACGATTGACGATAGAAATCCATTATTAAACGAACGCGCTTTTTGCGAAGGAACTGCAACACAGCTATTTTCCCGTACGGCATGGAATACGGTTCTCATCTCTTCATCCGTGCATATTGATGCGCTTGTCTTTAAGTCGGATGCATCAAGCGCCTTGCGCGCGGAAATGTCAATTTCCAATCGATAAGGAACCGAACCTGAAATAGAGGAGCCTTTGTGCGAAAGGCCAGCCGCTTTGGGAACTTCCTGATCGCTTATCGTTCCACCATAGCGGTATATTGGAGTAGTGCTGCGATTGGGAGCAGGATAAGTGTTACCGGGAAATCCAGGCATTCGATAATATTGTCTCCCTTCACCGTGATAAACAAGTACAAGCCAATCCTTCCCCTTGGTACTAATCGCATTGGCGTGCTCCCACGAATACCATACGGAATTGCCAGCATTAGCCAGTGAAAGATATTCCGCTGCAATGTCTCTGTCGATTTGGTGAGTAGGGCCTTTTTCATGATAACCCGCCATTGCACGAAGATCACAGCGTCGCATAACGTTGTTGGCCCACCGACTACGATTCGTATTCCCATCAAATTGGTAGCATGCTGCGAAAATTGCAACCTTAAGCGGATTTGATGTTGAATCGCACCAATGGACATAAGCGGTATTGCCGGATTCAAACTCCTTTGGTCCCTTTGCATTAAGCCGGGGATATGAACTTCCGTGGGAACTCCAATAGAGAACGTGCAGATCCTTTGCCGCCTTAAAATTTGTTACCGAAGCGATATCGTCCATGTCTACATTATCAGATCCAACGGTAAACCCAGCAGCAAAAACATTAGCCGATCCATATCGAGCCTTCATGCCATTATAAAATACGTTACAATCCGAAGCGTTTGTCGTATTTCCCTGAGCGATTCCTGCATACGGCATATTTTTTTCTCCTTCCTTGTTCATCGTAGGTATAGTTGTAGTAGGGCGGATACTCATCTCCTGTTCAACGCTTAGATTCCTATTGGGATCACTCCTTTCGTCGCGCGGATTGGCTGTTAGCGCTTAACTAACGTATTTGGAGAGAACAAATCCATATTGTCCTTCATAAAACACATATTCCATGCCATTTCCAACGTTGCCTAAGCTGACAATCTGCTGATTGAGCGGTATCTTCGCAAGGCGAGAGGATTTTGTTGAAGGCTCGCTTCGCAGAGATATGAACGCTTCGCAATTTACAACCCATCGTCTCACGCCGCTCGCTTTGTCAATGGGCTGCAGATAGCGATCCAGCACGTAACCGTATTGCCCGTTGTAGTACACCCTCGCAAAGCCGTTTGCCGTGTCGCATTGCTTCACGCACATCCTCCCGAGCGGAATTTTACAGATTCTTGGCGCACGAGTATTGGGAAATGCGCGAAATGAAACGAATTCCCGACAGTTTGAAATACGCACTGCGGCGCTTGGCCGTTCGAGATACGCTTTCAGTACATACCCGTAGGTTCCGTTGTATAGAACGTATGCAAAACCATTCTCTGCCTTGTTTATGTAATCCACATAAGCACCCTTAGGCAACTTCTCCAGCCGTCTCGCGCGGGTGCTGTCTGAGGCGCGTAGCGATACCCAAGAATCACAATTTGTCACGACCAGCAGACTGGTTTTCGTACCCGCAAACACCGGCATTGAAGCCGACAGGCAGCACAGCATCAGCAATGCGCACACAAATCTCTTCATAAAGTTCCCTCCTTCCGGCGGTTTTCCGCTCATCACTTCATTTGCGTCAATACTCGTAGCTGTCGCAGACGTGCTTCCGCAGGACGCAGTCCACCACATAGTTGCCTTCGCTCGTCACGAGGTACCACGACAGGTTGAACTCGTCGCTTTGTGTCACCCGGTTGCTGTAAACCAGTTGGGCATACAGGAGTACGGTCGGGCTGCTGCGCGTCGTATTTGCGAGTGCCACGGCATCGTCAAGGGATATCGGCGCGGCGTACGTTCCGTCATCGACCGTAAATTCGTGTCGATTCACGACAAGCGTATCCAAGCCATTCACACCCACAGCAGCTGTCACATCGTCGTCCAGTATGCAAATTCCGTCTGCCGTTCTGTGTTCAAATGTGAAATAGTGCCGGTTCGTGTCGCGCATAAGTTCGACATATTCGGAATCGGTCATCCAGCGATCCAGATAGCTCCATCTCTCCAAAATCCGGCGCGCTGTGCTCGGATGTTCGAGCCATGCTGGATCTACGATACCCGTCAACAGAGATCTGCACAGCGAGAGACTTTCGTCGGGGAGCATGTTCATGTGTGGCGGCTGATATTCTCCGCTGCGCTCGCCGGTGACCATCGCATCATAGTAATGAATCGCACTGGTCTCATCGTCAATGTACACGTAGCGATATGGCTTTGATTCGTCCCGGCTTTGATATTCGTTCTGGTATGCGTATTCATCACGCGGAATTTTCTCGTAGCCTTCTCCGAGCAGTGCGTTTAACAGGGATTCGAGATCGTAATCAAGGTCACCGCGTGTCAAGGTCGCCGGGTATTCGCGAAGAACTTCAGACTCATCCGGCAGCATCGCCTGAGGGTCAAGGCTGATATATTGAATGTCCGTTTGAGTGCCGGATACCTTGTCGGCGGTGATCGCGAAGTCTGTGTCGTAGGTTGTGCCCGTGGGCTTGAGATCGTCCTTCTGCATATAACCCGTCAATTTCTCCTGCGTGTAGACCAGACACCAGCCGTCCTCTTCCGCCGCGACGAGCACTTTTGAATTTATAGGCACTGTACAGATGACGAGGGGATCCTCTGTGGGGGAGACGGTGGACAATGCAGGCGTTTTGCGGAGCAGTGCAGGACGCACGATCACCTCGTAGATCGGATACGTCTCTGCCACGGTCTGAACGCAGAGTGCAAGCGCCAACATTGCCATCAGCACCACGCCTGCAATGATGTAGATCCTTTTCATGGTGAAACATCCCTCCTTTGATTTGATTGTACAGCACCACTGTTTCCGAATTGTTTCCTACAGAGGTTGCGCGGAAACGCCGAGCATCAGAAGTCCCTGATCGAGCGAATACTTCAGGGAAACTGTGAAGAGTGTTTCTTCCACGCCCGCCTCAAAACCCTGTATTGCCGCACCGTCCGTGTAGCACTCATCCAGGTTGTTCAAATCGCCAAGGCAGTTAAGAAGTGCATAGTTGCGCATGATCTCGCTGTATGGATGAGAAAAGGAAAAGCCTTCGCCCGCGCCGCGCATCCATTCCGCGAGCAGCTCGGGCGCACAGGTGAATTCGATTTTCAGGTACGCGCCGGTATCCGCGTCAACAATCGCGTGTAGGCGGCCCCCCTCCGAAGCGCAAACGACGTCGAAAAAATCATATGCCGCGCTGATGCGGGAAGGCGTGAGCCGGAACGCTCTTGATTCGCATACCGCGTCGTCGGCCTTCACTGGCAGCAGACCGGCGCCATACAGCTCGCCCCAGACGTCCGCATTGAACTCCGCTTCCGTTTCGGAGAAGCGGATTCCGGGCGAGCCGGTGCGATACGCCGCGAGCGCGCGCACGCGGTTTTCCAGCGTGCCGCCGTACCTGTATTCTCCGAACGGCGCTTCAACGACCCATTCGCCGCGGGCGAGCCGTCCGTCGATCACGCGCAGAACTCCACTCGGAAGAATCAATCCGAGTGCAAGCGCCGCTGCAAGAGAAATCCACAGTGCAATCCGCTTACGCATTCGCCTTCACGACCCTTCCCTTTATTTCAAGTATCGCCTCCGTGCCCGTGCCGGGCACACTCTCTAAGTGCAGTACCGCACCGTGAATTTGTGCAATCTCCCTGCACAGCGCAAGGCCCAGCCCGACACCGCCCACTTCTCTGGAACGCGCCTTGTCCACACGATAAAAGGGCTCCATGACGCGCTGAAGCTCCGCTTTGCTTATACCGCAGCCATTATCCGCCACCGTGATTTGCACTGTCGCAAAGTTGGGACAACCGTTTTCCAACTGCGCTGAAGGAGCTGGCGCTTTGTCGCATTCAATCCCGCATTCAAGCGTTACATCTGTCGCACCCGCGTTCAGGGCATTTTTGATGAGGTTTGTTAGCAGCGCGGTCAGCAGAGCACTGTTCCCGTAAACCACGAAGTCTCGCGAGCTTTCCGCGATCCGCAAGTTCTGAGGTGATTCGACGAACGCCGCAAGCGCATCTCGAAACAGCATATGAACGCTCGTCTCATGCATGGACGGAGCTTCGTTTTTGAACAATATCCATTCTGTCATGGCACGCGCGAGCGCGTCTAGCCGCTTCCCCTCGCGCAGTATAGTCTGCGCGGCGATCAGCATATCTTCCTCGCCGAGTCGCCCCGAACGAATTCTCTCGGCATGCCCGATCATGGCCGATAGGGGCGTCTTCATCTCGTGCGTCAGGTCGTTGACAAACCGCGTTCGCCGGACGAGCTGATCCGTGAGTTCGTCCGACATTCGGTTAAAGGTACGCGCGAGCCCACCGATTTCATCGTCTGAGAGGATGGGCGCGCGGCGCGTCAGGTTCCCTTCGGCGAGCGCTGCGCTGACCTCTACAAGCTCCGACAAAGGCTTTGTCACGCTCCTTGCAATCGCAGCCATGATTCCGGCAACGAACAGGATCGCCGCCGCGTATGACGCGCGGTACAGAGTTATCAGCGCCGCCCGCTCCTCGTACAGTTCGCTCAAGTCGGATTCAACCGTCAGCAGATACCGGTGCTCGCCCAACCGGAGCGGCGTTTCCGCGCGAAGCACTCGTCCGGACAGGCGGATCGCGCCCGAGCGCTCGCCTTCGCCGCCGAGTTCTGCGATCATCGCACCCTGCCGGCAGGCAATCTCGCGGAGCTGTTCATCGCCTGCGTCCATGTTTTGCAGGGCGTAGTTCGCATAGGAGGACTCCAGCACGTTCGCTGTCGCGCGAAGCTCCCTGCCGAGCTTATCGCGCTCGCCGCCGAATCGCGCCGCAAAGGACGCGCCCAACACCGCGCTCCCAAACGCCGCCATTGCGCAGGCGACGGCGATGAGCGCGGGAAACAGGAAGCGGTATCTCAGCTTCATATCTTTGAATTCAGTTTGTAACCCACACGGTTTATGGTCACAAGCCTATCCTCCCATCCGAGCTTCTGTCTGAGTCTGCGTATATGTATGTCCACCGTCCGCGTGTCCCCCGTAAACTCGCCGCCCCATACGCGCTCGTAGATGGTTTCGCGAAAGAGCGGAAGGTCGCGATTCCTAAGAAGAAATACCGCCAAATCGTATTCCCTCACCCTGAGCTCAATCACCGCTCCGGACTTTGTAACGACGCGCGTCCGCGTATTTATGGTAACGTCTCCCAACGACAATTCGACAGATCCTTTTCCGTATCGCCTCAGTACCGTGTCGATGCGTGCCAGCAGTTCGATCATCTCAAAGGGTTTTACGATATAATCATCTGCCCCGAGACGCAAACCCGTCACGCGGTCATCGACATCCGCTTTCGCCGTCAGAAAAATGACCGGTATACCGAGCGGCGCAATATAGCGCATCAACTCAAACCCTTCCACGCCCGGAAGCATAACGTCTAGCAGGATAAGGTCGTATCGGTTTTGGTCGATCATATCCGCAGCGGACAGCCCGTCATACGCGCAGTCGTATTCAAAGTTCGCTTCCGCAAGGCCACAGCCGATGAAATCGGCAATCATCCGCTCATCTTCGACGATTAGAAGTTTCAGCATTTACATCACCTGCCTGTATTTTAGACTGCAACTGTTTCAGAGTTGTTTCCACAAAGCTACCATATACCAGATCTTTATGTGCTGAAACTGCAGGGAAACCAGTTATGGATGAAACAGATTGCAGAAACTGCGACTGAACGTCTAAGCAATGATGCGTCTCGCACACACTCTCTGATCGGCAGTACACTGTAAAGCGGAAAAGGTTCAAAATAGTGGGTATACAGGAACGTACGCAGTACACACCCTTCGCCCCCTTCTGGACGCATCTTGTCGCAGACATCTAACAAAAATCTGTCAACGGCCGACCAAAAGCATAACAGCTGCAGCATATCATCGAACATGATACATCAAAACAGATAACTCTCTCCTCATGGCGTTGACTTCTGGCGCATTGTATGGCGTACTGTCACTGTCCTCGAATAGCGAGGAAAAGCAATTGCCGTACAGCAGGAGGAGCCAAACACCATGAAACGCATTCTGGAAGATTTATATCACGGCAACCTGACGGTAAAAGGGCAGACATTCCAGCGCGGCACGAAGTACGCCCGTGCGCTTGCCAGGATAACAGAGGCGGAGGAGGCACTGGGGCAGAAATTGACCACAGAGGATCGTCCGCTACTGGCTGAATACGCAATGGCCAGCGCGGGGCTGACCAGCGTCTCTATTGAGGAAGCGTATATTGAGGGCTTTCGGACGGGCGCACGAATCATGCTGGCGGTGCTGGAATCAGATGATCCGCAGACGAGCGAGAAGGAAGAAAAAGCGTGAGCCATTGCCGTTGGCGCATGTCAGTCATCTTCCCTGACCACCTGTTCTGCGCATTTTCGTGCGCTTGCGTGCAGGAAGTATTTCACCGGCACGCCGGTTTTCCGCACCTCGTCGATGACAGCATAGTACTGACGGTGGGACAGGGCGTTGCTCTGAATCCAGATCATATCGGCGTTTCGGATCACGCTCCGGTCAATGATGGCCTGCTCCTTATCCATGTAGCGGATTTCGCCGGTCAGATACTCCTTCATGGCCTTCCGCCATGTCTCGTGCCCGCCGTAAACGATAAGCCGCCGCTTTACTTCATGAGGGAATGAAATGGAAACAGCGTCGCCGGAAGCGTCCGCGTTTTCCTGCAGGAAGAGCATCTCCCGCAGCGCAGCCAGTTCCCGGCGATCTTCCTTCGCCTGCGCCCGTTCCTGCGCCAGCGACTGTTCCGCCTTTCTCGCACGGCGTTCCAGCGCTTGCCGTATAACCTGACTTTCCGCTTCGCTGATCAGCGCCGCGTCCAGATCGTCCTGTGAAGCGGCTGCGCAATCCAGAATTCGTTCGTCGTCCACCAAATAGCTGTTCTCGCTGCGCCGCTGACGCAGATACATGAGCGAAGTATTCTTGACAATGGAGAGGATGTACGGCGTCTGCTTCTGCACGGAGATTTCCCGCAGATAGCCGATCTTCTCAATCATTTTCAGGCAGGCCTCGGAGACCATGTCGCAGGCCGTATGATGCTCCTTGACGATTTTCAACGCCATGGCATACATACCGCGCTCGTTTTTAAGAAACAGCCTCGTGATATAGTCCCGATCGCTTTCGTCTTCAATCGCCATGATCACTATCGGTATCATCTGGACTGTGTCCTTTCTTTTGAAGTTGGCTTGTGTCTGGCAGAAGTCCTGTGCTGCAATATCTACGCTCATTATAATAGATGCAGAAATCGGTCAAAGTGCAAATCATTTTTTGAACTTTTTCTGTCACGCCCAAATATTCAGTCAATCTCGGGATGCAGTTCCCTGTAGCATTCAACATCCTCTTCGCGGACGATATTCTCGTCGCTCAGTACGCCGATGACCTGCCCGATCAGGTAGACGTGCTCGAACTCGGAAAAGCACATGACGGGATATGCGGGGTTAAGGGAATGCAGTCCGTCCGGCCGGTATTCCTTGATATACGTCTCGTTGTCGACCATGAACGCGCCGATATCCCCGGGCGTCAGCTCTCCAGAATCCGCAATGCGCTTCACAAGCACCATACAGCCGTCCGGGTAATCCGGCTCCATGCTGTCGCCGTTGACAGTAAATACGCAGTCCGCGCGGCAGGTGAGCGAATCGTCATACACATAAATCGGAGTTCCCGAATCCTCGAACTCGTTGGGATTGCCGATACCCGCCGCAAGCTGGTGCTCAAAGCGCGTCAGCTTATGGATTTCGCGGCAGCCTTCCGCCTGCTGTACCTGCAGAAGATTTTGAGCCATGGCACGAACGGCGTATTGATGTCCCGGCGTAAGCTGCCGGTAATTTTCCATGAACGCATCTTCCACCGTCGTATATTTGACGGAAGGATCGTCCAAACTATAGAGTTGGTAAAGTGTGATCTGGAGCGTCTCGCAGATGTTCGGCAGAAGATTCACGTCGGGGCGAGCGCGTCCTCTTTCCCAGTTGCTTACAGCGTTGGCCGTAACGCCCACCATGGCGGCCAGCGCTTTCTGTTCCATTCCCAATTTTTCCCGGTAATGACGAATGCGGTCGCAGATCATGGGCTTTGTTTCTGCGGGCACAGGCTTTCCAGTATGCATATCGATCACACGGCTCTCATACGACGTGGATCGGTCAAATACACGCTTGGGCATAATGGTTCCCTCCTGATTTGCTTTCCATCTCATTATAGCACAATTATTCACGTTTGCAAATAGAAATATCAGCTTTACAAACGTCTGCAAATATGCTATGATGAATGCAGTGATGGTACGGCAGTGAAAAATCTTGCCTTGCCTGCAAAGAAACGTTGAAGGGAAACGAAAATGAAGGACGCTGTCATTTTTCATCCGGCAAGGACAACCGGAGAGAGCGCAGGGGCTGCCGTAGGAATGGAGCAAAACGAGCTGGCGGCTGAGTACATCGAATCCACGCATCCATATAAGCAGCCAGCGGAAGTACTGCATATTGCCGACGAAACGAAAAATCGGACCGGCTATGTGCTGTTTCCCAAAGTGACGAAATTCAGCACCTGGCTTCTCAGTCGATATAGAAAACGACTCGAAGCTGAACTGATAAAAGGGATCATGGCAGGCGAGTACGCAGCGACGATGGGGCTGAACGGAGATGACGCTGCGCATATCAGCTGCCGTCTTTCCCACAGAATGAGCCTGTGGCGGGTGAATCGGTATGAGTTTATTGCCGATGTGCCGGTAGAAATCAGATGGGAATCATCTGCAGGCGAGGAAACAGTGGAAGGATACGTCTCCCTGAACTGCTGCCTGGACGAGAATTTCTGCTATTTTATTGACAGTGTCAGTCTGGAGAAGCCTGACCGTCCACTCATCCGGCTGGACGAGTATCTGGTCCCCATTATGTCCTACGAAGACCTCGAAGCCGCAGCGCGGACGATGTGGGGGCTGTATCTGCCTGAGGTTTTCACAGACCGTGAATGGCTGAATCCATACCGGCTGGCGGAGCGCATGGGGCTGAAGGTCGCATTCCATCTGCTGTATCGCAGAAAGAAAAAACGCGGGCTGCTGTTTGGGAAGGACGGTACGGTCAAGACCGTATTACATTCCGATAAAGGCGATTCAATTGAGGAAGTCAGGATCGAAGCGGGAACCATCGTGATTAACGACGACGGCGAAGAGACGAGCAAATCCCGTCTGGCCGTATACCATGAGTGTTTTCACGATGAATTTCACTGGCTGTTTTTTCGGCTCCAGGAAATGCATAACGACGATCTGAAGACCATCCAGCGGGTGAAGAAGGCGCGAAATCAGGGAAAAGAACCGCGAAATCCGCTGAAGATACTGGAATGGGAAGCACGGGAGGGCGCGCGTATGCTGATGCTTCCCACGGAGATCATTCAGCCGCTGATTCGCAGCCGCAGGCAGGAATTGAAGTGGACGAAGCACATGGGCGAGATCTATCAGGGAATCCATTGCCCAACAGAACCTGAAAATCATGCAGTCCTTCGCTACGGAATTTGGTCTGACCCCGGCCTGCCGCGCCCGCATTGTTGCCAGCGGCGGCGCGGCGGAGA
>ERZ824488.258-NODE-258-length-71785-cov-28.455960_pt1 | contig 71785 bp, 68 predicted proteins | sample MGYA00519936_ERZ824488 | MGnify/ENA primary metagenome ERZ824488 (study PRJEB31778, sample SAMEA3449153) | human gut metagenome | biome: human gut; feature: human-associated habitat; material: faeces | place: United Kingdom | collected 2010/2012 ...
TAAATATAAATGTTCCATAAGAAAGGCCTACCACTAAACTAAACATAACTATAATACCCAAAAACATTCCACTTTTTGTTTTTAACTTATTAACTATTCTCATAATATCTTACTCCTCGAAGAATTTATCTACTCTTACATTTAATATTTTACTTATTTGATATAAGTTATAAATTGATAAGCCATGACTATTGTTTTCACTTTCTAAGGCACCAATTAAACTCATGTGTACACCTAATATTTCACTTAGTTTTACTTGTGTTATTTTATCTTTATTTTTAGTGTTATAAAGTAATCTATACTTCTTTATATTTTTACCTATTAGTTTATTTAGTTCTTGTTTGTTCATTATTTCCTCCAACACAAAAATGGATAGACTTATTCTATCCATTTTATTTCATGCAAAAACAATTTAACTTTAAGTTAGTTAGAAGATAATACCCCCCCCCGTTTAGTACTTTATTTTGTACCAAAGGGAAAGAAGCATAACTTATTATATTATTAATTTTATTAGTCATATTATACATTCTCCTTCTACTCTTAAACTAATAAAAGTATAACAAAAAAGAGTACTCTTTTCAAGTACTTTATTTAATAATCAACATATAACTTAAAGATGCAATTAATAAAGTTATTATAATTAGTCCATTTATAGTATTCTTTTTCTTACCTTTTCTATAAACTCCAAATATATAACTTAATAATAATCCACCAATAAGTCCTCCTATATGACCATATACATCTATATTTGGAACAATAAATCCTAATATTAAGTTTATAAATAATACAGGTATAATACCACTTCTAACAAATCCATCTAAAGTAGCTCTATATTTATAACCAAAATACAACATACTACCAAAAAGACCAAATATGGCACCACTTGCACCTATACTAACGTTATTACTTAATACTACAGAGAATAAACTTCCCATTATTCCACTACCTAAATATATAAGTAGATATTTAAGTTTTCCATAATATTTTTCTACCATTGGTCCTATATAATATAATGCATACATATTAAAGAATATATGTAAGAAATTAGCATGCACAAAACAAGCAGTTAATAATCTATATATTTCACCATTTTTAACATTAATATAATAATTTGCAAAATAATTAATTATCATATTATAATCTAATAAACTTAGCATAAATACTATAATATTAAGTAATATAATAGAATATGTTACAATTGGTTGATCTTTCTTTAAAAATATCTTAGCTAACTCATTATCTTCCTTAATTGTTTTTTTATTTAGTTCTTCAGTCATCTCTAATACATCAACTATACCATTATTTTTACTAACCACTTTCTCTTTAAAATTAGGAAAATAATCATTTATAAATTTATTCTTTTTAAGTTCAGTTATATTTTTAACTTTAATACTTAAAACATTTTCTTCTTCAGTAAGAGTAACTTCATCTCTAGTATTCATAAGTAAATTAAGTACTTTACTTCTAAATGAATATGTTTTTTTCTTAATAGTTTTTCTAATAACTTCTACTTTTCTTAAATCACTCATTAATTGTTCTTCATTATGTATATAATTAGAATTTATTCTTATCAAAGGAATATCATTATCTAAATTTTCTAACCAAATTTCATTTTGTACACCATGTACTACTATTGGTCTATAGTCTTCATTAGTGACAAAATAATGAATCAGCTTCATAACAAGTGTATCTTCTTTACTAATACTCATCTTATTCATATTAAATCCTTTCTTAATAAACATTATTATTTTACCATTTTTCACATAAAAAGTCTATACATCAAAAAAAATAAGCACAAGGCTTATTTCTTCTTTTCTACTTCTCTAGTAGCACCAGTTCTTGTCCATCCTTCTAATGTTTCACTAGTACTCCATTTATAGATATAACCATTTGATGTTTTTGTAGTCTTAGTTGCATTGTATTGACTCTTTAATACTGATACACTACAAGTTTTATTATTACTATTGAATGTTCCACCTTTAGTACATTCATAACTTTTTTTACCTTCTGTCTTATTAGCTAAGTAAGACTCATTCTTAGTATAATAACATCTGTCACCAACTAATTTGTCTCCATTATCGCAGTATTTTGTACTTGCACCACTTATATAACTTGCATTATAACTTGTAGTATTACCATTAAAGTAACATTTACTTCCAAGTAAGTTACCTCCATTTGGACAACTATAGTCAGGTGTAGCATAATAACTTGAACTATTAAATACACACATTGTTCCGCTTAGTGATCCACCTCTTGGACAACTATATGTTGTTTTACCATTATTTAAATAACATGTTGTTCCACTTAGTGATCCACCTCTTGGACAACTATATGTTGTTTTATTAGTATATTTAACACATTGAGTTCCTTCTAATGTTCCACTTGAACATGAGTAAGTTGTTGTTTTTTTATAGCATCCAGTATAAACAGTTACATATCCTGGACAATTAGAACTTGAACTACATATATATTGTTTACTAGTTGAACAAGTATATCCACTTGGTTTTTTAGTATATGTACCATTTAAATAAGATTTACCAGTTTTAGGTGTAGCATTACCAATAACTGTTCTTACTTTATCAGTTTTAGGTGTAGCTGCATAACTATCACCCTTACTTGTATTTGGTGTTGCTGGATAGTTTGAACCACTTGACTTTATACACATTGTACCACTTAGGTATCCTCCATTTGGACAAGTATAATTAATTATTTTAGCATCATAACTACTTCCACTACTTGTAACATAACATCTAGAACCAACTAATTCTCCTCCATTTGGACAAGTATAATATCCACTACTTGAATTAGTATAAGCTTTATAAGAGTTTTCTTTACTTACATAACATAAGTTACCACTTAGGTATCCTCCATTTGGACAATAATATTCACCACTGGTAGATTTCTCTGTTGCTTTATATGATTCACTACCATATACATAACAAATACCATTCTTTAAAGTTCCTCCATTTGGACAACTATAAACATTCTTAGTACTTGATGTTGCTTTTTTAAATTGATATTCAATTTCCTTAAGTGCTTTTTCTTCTTCAGTACAATCTTCACAATAATCATAGCATCCTAAAGTTTTTTCAACAAAGTTCTTTTCAGTTGGACATACTAAGTTAACTCTTAAAGTATAATCATTTTTATTTTTAACAACTTGTACATAAGAAGCATTAGTATCACATTCATTACCATCTTTATCAACAAAAGGTAATATCATGTTTTTTCTAATCATTTCTGCTAAAGTTATTTCTGCAGAATCACCTATATTTTTAGGTAATCTTTCATTAGTATAATAACTTTCTGCTGCATCTTGCATGTATTTAACATTTTCTCTAAATACATTACTATAGAATGGTGTCATATTAGGTGTACTCTTTTTAAATAACCACATTAATAAGATTATAAATAAGAATACAAATACGACTTTTATTACTAAATCTTTCCAGTTAAATCCTGGATTTTTTTCACTACTATACATATTAATTCCCCCTAACTAATTTAATGTTAAACTATTACTATTTTGTTTATTCAATGTTGCTTCTGTTATCATTCCTATCATATCTGAACTAAATTTATTCATATATGTATCAAATGTTTCACCATTATCAGCAGTAACTGTAGTTTTACAATTTGCTTCATTTACAGCATCTGCTATTTTGTCTAAATCAAATGTTGCATCCATAACACTAACTTCTACTGGAATATCAATATAAGCATAAGTATTTAAGAAGTAAGTATCTATTAAGGCTTTCATACCACTAGTTTCTAATACATAACTACTTATTTCATTATTAGTACCATTAAGTACCCAAGAATTAACCATTAATTTAGTAAACTCTTCAGCACTAATTTTAAAGTTTTCACTACCTTTAGTACTCATTAAACTTGTTTTAGAATTATATATTTTACTAGCTAACTCTTTGCCTTGAGTTCCATCCAAGAAGAAATTACTTATATCAAAAGGTTTACTCACTTCTTCTTGATTTTCTTTATTCATTAAGTTTTCTACTCTAGTAATTGCAAATAATCCATCTTCTTGAGAAACTTCACTTACTACTCCACCATTAATCCATTTAAGAATATTTTCTATTTCATCAATAGTATAATCATTATTAGGAGCTAAAGTATTGATTTCATTCATGATTTTATCTGCTCTTTTGCTTACTTGTTCTTCATCATTAATGTCACCAAATTCCAAAATTTCTTTTACTTCATTATTTGTTTCATTATCTAAAGTATCAGTTATTTCAGTTTGATCATCTAAAGAATTGTTTTTATTAGCACATCCTTTTAAAACACCAACTGTAAGACCTAAAGCTGCAAGTATTGCAATTACTGAAATAGTTGTCTTTTTACTTGGTTTCTTTATATTAAAACCTTTCTTTTTCTCTTCTTCTTGCTCTTCGTTATTAGGTTCGTTTTTATCATTGGTTTGAACTAAAACATATTTCTTTTCTAAATAACTAGCAAATTCCTCTTCTTTAATAATTGCTTCTTGTAAGTCTTTATTTATAAGATATTTAACACCTTCATCACTTGAACTATTTATAAGACTTGATAATTTATTAACTTCTTTATCATAGTTTTTGTATTTATCAATATCACTAGTTAAATCAGTAATTTTAGTACTTAAATTACTTAAATCTTCTTTGATTTCTTTAATTCTAGAAATATCTTCTTTAGTTAAGTCGTTATCAATACTTGTTATTGAAGCATATTCTTCTCTTAAAGATAAAGCTCTTTCTTGAAACTCATTTAACAAACTTTCTAATTTTTCCATTAATTCACTATTCATATTAAATACCCCCTTTGTGAATTTCAGTTACTTATTATACAGCATATTCTTTTTTTAGTCAATTATATAACTAAAAAATCTTCCAATAAGGAAGAAGTTTAATATTATCTGTATCTACCATATCCCCATTGATAGATAAATTATACCATATAAAGTACAAAATGTCAACACTTTTGTACAAAATAAACAACGTATTTTATTATTAAATTTATAAGGCTAAGATAATTTAATTAAATTATTAGCTAGTCTTAGATACAAGTAATTATTCTAAAAGTCTATTTATATTAACTATATCTATATTTTTACCTTTTATAAATTTTATTAATGCACTTATTTCTTCTAAAGTATTCTTATTTTCATAAAAAACATAAAACTCTCCTTTTTCCAAATTAGCTTTTGTATTATATAAAATATTATCTTTATATATATTATTAGTTTTTAAAACATAAAAATTATTTTTAAAACAATTATCTAAAGTACTGTTATTATAAAGACTTATACAAAAATTATTTTCTAAATTTAAAGTACTCTTAAACTCTTTTAAATCTTTATTACTTTCACCACTATATAAAACATAATGTCCGTTTTTAACATAACTTATGTATTCATTTATATTATTTAAATTATTGACTATTAAATTTACTTTAACATTATTTTTATCAAAGACATTTACTATATCTTTAACTAAACTGTTATCATTTATTTTAATAAAAATACTAATCATATTCTTACTTTCATTACCTTTAATAATATAATTGTCTTTAATACTATTTAAATTTATTTTACAGTCAACTTCTTTATATACTACATCTAATTCATCAAACTTTTTTCCTTGCATATTAGAGTATGTTAAGGTGTAGTCTACTTCTTTTCCATTTTTACCTAATACTACGCCTTCATTAGTAACATATCCTTCTTTACATAAAGTATTATTATTGCCTGCAAACTCTTTTATTTCTATCATTAAAGGGTCTTTACTATTCATTAAATCAGTAACTTTATTGGTATAGAAAAAACCAAATCCAGTAAATATTATCAGTCCAATATATTCAAAATATTTTTTCAAAATAAAACCACCTACTTAATAGTACGTGACTTTATTGTTATTTATTACTTTATTAAAACCTTTCCACCCATATAAGGCCTTAAAACTTCTGGAATATTTATACTTCCATCTTCATTATAATTGTTTTCTATAACTGCAATAAGTCCTCTTGGAGATGCTATAACTGTATTATTTAATGTTGTTACAAACTTAGTACCACTTTCTCCTTTACTTCTAATACCTAAACGTCTTGCTTGAGCATCACCTAAAATACTACAGCTTCCAACTTCATAGTATTTCTTTTGTCTAGGACTCCATGCTTCAACATCACAACTTTTTTCTTTTAAGTCAGCAAGGTCTCCACTACAGCATTCTAGTGTTCTAACAGGTACCCCCATACTTCTAAAGAATTCTACAGTATAACTCCACATTTTATTATACCACTCCATACCATGTTCTTTATCAGTTAATACTATCATTTCTTGTTTTTCAAACTGATGTACTCTGTAGATTCCTCTTTCTTCTATACCATGAGCACCTACTTCTTTTCTAAAACATGGACTATAAGAAGTTAAAGTTATAGGTAAATCACTTTCTTTAACTATTTGGTCTTTAAATTTACCTATCATAGAGTGTTCACTAGTACCAATTAGATATAAATCTTCATTCTCGATTTTATACATCATTGCATCCATTTCTTCAAATGACATAACTCCATTAACTACATCACTTCTAATCATAAATGGTGGCACACAGAAAGTAAAACCTTTATTAATCATAAAATCCCTTGCATAACTTATTACTGCTTCATGAAGTCTTGCAATATCTCCCATTAAATAATAAAACCCATTTCCACTAGTACGACCTGCACTATCTTTATCAAGTCCATTTAAATTTTCTAATATATCTGCATGATATGGAATTTCATAAGAAGGAATAACAGGTTCTCCAAAACGTTCGATTTCTACATTTTCAGAGTCATCTTTTCCAATTGGTACACTTTTATCAATTATATTAGGTATTTTATACATAAGACTTTTAATTTTAGGTTCTAAACTAGTTTCTAATTCCTCAAGACTTTTAATTTTAGTATTCATTATACTTACTTGTTCTTTTATTTCTAAAGCCTCATCTTTTTTTCCTTCTCTCATAAGTAATCCAATTTTATCACTTAAGTTATTTTTTTCTCCTCTTAATGTGTCTGCTTCTTTTTTAGCATTTCTAAACTCTATATCTAAGTTATATACCTCGTCTACTATAGGTAATTTTTCATCTTTAAACTTCTTTTTTATATTTTCTTTTACTAATTCTTTATTTTCTCTAATTAATTTAATATCTATCATTTTTTTATTATCCTTTCAAATCTATATTTTTGTTTTGTAGTGTTATCAATTCTACTACTTATGTCTTCATTACTTAGAAACATTTCTATGGGTCTAGCCCATATATCGCCATCATGAGTATATACTACTAACTCACTTAAGTCTTCAGTATGTTTACATATACATATTACTTCTATAACATTTCCTTTAAAATGTCTCCAAATACTTCCCACTTCAATGCTTTCTTCTCTCATTATTCACTCTCCTTTAAAAATAAAAATTCCATGACTTAAGGACTATATAAGCGGTGCCACCTTAATTCATAGAATTATTCTATACTCTTTTATTATAACGGAATTACCCGATTTAACCTAGAAGATTTGATTTCATTATATATTAACTATTAGTTTTCACCAAGCACTAATTCTCTATAAAATTAATATGTAACTACTAATTACTTCATCACAAGTTAACAACTAAATTATACCATATAACTTTTTATTTTAAAATACTATTTTTGCAAAAATATACTAATTATCATTAGATATGCTACACCAGCCTTATATTTTATAAAAAATTTACTATCTCTTATACTAACTAATAAATCAGCAATACTAACTAACCAAGCCTCTTTACTTTTTGGTTTACTAAATTTAATACTTGCTTTTTCTTTTCTATTAATAAATGGAAATATCTTTTTAATTATGACATGATGAAACATGTGAGTTTCTATACATCTTTGTACTTCTATACTTACATTAAAATATTTTTTTGCATTCATACTTGCAGTGTATGGATGATTTAGGTAACTATTTTCTTCTTTGTCTGTTCTTCCACCATAAAATAAATCATGTAAAAGTGCTCCAGTGGTAGTAACTTCTACGTTGGCATTAAATATTTTAGCAAGCACAAAAGCACATTTACTTACATTTATTAAGTGGTCATATTTAGTTAGTCCATGATGCATATCATTTTTAGTAATTATAAAATCTTTATCATTAATTATATTTTCAGTTATTTTATTATATTCATCTATATATTTTCTTTTCATATTTATCTTTCTTCCAACGAACTAATTATATAACTTTTTATTCATTTTGTAAAGTTACTCTAGTTCAGTATTATTATATTCATTTATTTTATTTTCTAGATATGAAAAGTAATTTGTTTTAATTGCACTGGTACTTAAACTTAACTTCATATTAATTTTCTCATTAATTTCTTGTATTTCTTCTACTGTATATTCTTCATCTGTATAATACTTTATAGTACTATTACTAGCATTATAATAGGCTATTTCATTTTTCCAAGAGCCATCTGCAAAAACTACTCTAGAGTCATATGTTTCACTAAGTATGTCAGTTCCCATATAAAGTCTAGGGTCATATTTTATTCCCATTAAGTTTGCTAAAGTTGGAATTATGTTGATGTATGAGGTGTATTCGGTATATTCAGTACTTTCTAGTTCTGGGTTATATATTACAAAAGGAGTTCTTTCACTTTCATAGTCTTCTAAATCATGATTAATAAATTCACTTAAATAAGAGTCTTTTAGTCCATAAGGATAATGGTCAGCCGTTAAAACAATAACTGTATCATCAAGTATTCCTTTTTCTTTTAAACTATTAATCATTATTCCAAGAGCATTATCTAAAACTTTTAATTTACTAAAATATCTACTTACTGGAGCACTATAACCTTTAGACATAAATTCTTCTTTATATAAGTCACCATATTCACTTTTAGTAATATATGGTTGATGAGTAGTAACAGTTGTTAAAAATGCCATAAATGGTGTATTATAGTCTGTATTTAATAAATTATCAAATACATTTGTAAAAAATACTTCATCACTTGGCCATTCTCCATATATTCCTTTAATAGACATATTTAAATCATCTATATCTAAGTATTTTTCACTATACATATTAGAATGAATTGTATTTCTATAGTAATACCACTCAGTATAGTCATGAAAACTTCTTGTAGTATATCCCGCATTATTAAATAGTCCAAATATGCTTTCAAAATAAGTATTATCTCTATAAGTGTTTGAAGTGCATGTATTATATATTGAATATAAACCAGTCATTAAACTAAACTCATTATTACCAGTAGCACATGAATTTCTTGGACTGTAATTATTTACCCAGTGCCATCCCTCACTATAAAGTTTATAAAAGTTAGGAAAGTATTCTTCATTTATAATTCCTTCATTTACACTTTCCATAAGAATAACTACTACATTTTTACCTTTAAATTTTCCTGTATATGAGTTATAGTCAGTTACTTCATTATTTGCAAAATATGAGTTTAGTAAGTTATACTCTCCTTCATCTTTAGTAGAAAGTTCACTAAGAACAGGACTTACTTCTCTTTTACTATTTACTTCTACAGTGTTATCATTAGAAATACTTATATCTATATTTTCATCGGTTGGAAATAAAAATGTCTTTAGGTCAATTATTCCAAATACAACTGGACCAAATTCGTGTACAGCAATTGTTGGTACTGAAGGATTTTTAAATAAAGAAATATTGCTTTTAGTTTGGTACTTATTTTGCATAAAATCAAATTTAAGAGTACAATAATAAGTTAAGGAAAATATTAAAGTGATAGGTATTAATAATAAACATTTTTTATTTAGATTAATTCTGTTATAGGTTTCATTTTTTAAGTGTATGTAATACAAAATACTTAGTATAAATGGTATGTATATTAAATGATAAGTCCATTTAAAAGTAGTTAAATAGTCTATTATATAGTTAGTTACTGCTCCAAATTGACTACTTGTGTTAAATGAAATATATACACCCAAAAAATTAATAAAACCTAATTGTAACCAAGTATATAATGAATAGATAAATATAAATGTAAGATTAATAGTATTTCTTATACATTTTTTCTTAAATAAACTACTTGTAAAGGTAACTAATAAACTTATTAATGCTGAACTCAAAAGTATTCTTAAACTAGACCAAGTAAATAGATTAAAATTATTAAGTAATTTAAACATCATTTCAATTACAAATAATATTAATGTCATAAATATTAAATTGTTAACAAACTTATCTTCTAAAAACTTCTTCATAACTCACTCCCACGAATAAATATAATATCACATTTCACAATTGAGTTCTAGTGATTTTAATTAATTTTCACAATTAATGTAAAGTATGAAAATTAAAAAACCTCTTTTATGAGGTTTAATTAATCACTAGTACTTAGTTCAAACATAGCATCCCTTAGTTCCATAGCACGCTCGAAATCTAACTCACTTGCTGCTTTCTTCATTTCAATTTCTAAGTTTCTTATCATAGTTTGTTTATCTTTAGGACTAAGTTTAGTCTTTTTATTTTCTTTAGAAGTTTCAAAGTTACTGATGTTATCTCTTATTTCTTTAATTATAGTCTTAGGTACAATACCATGTTCTTTATTGTAAGCTTCTTGTACACTTCTTCTTCTTTTAGTTTCACTTATTGCTTCATTCATAGCATCACTATTTTTATCAGCATACATTATAACAAGTCCATTCGCATTTCTTGCACATCTTCCAATAGTTTGTATAAGACTTCTTGTACTTCTTAAGAAACCTTGTTTATCAGCATCCATTATAGCAATTAAACTAACTTCTGGAATATCTATACCTTCTCTTAACAAGTTAATTCCTACAACTACATCTATTACTCCTAAACGCAGATTTCTTATAATATTCATTCTTTCTAATGTTTTAATTTCGTTATGCAAGTAAGTTACTTTAATACCAACTTCTTTTAAGTAGTTTGTTAATTCTTCAGCCATTCTAATTGTTAAAGTAGTAATAAGTACTCTTTCATTCTTTTTAATTCTTTCGTTAATTTCGCCAATTAAGTTATCTATTTGTCCTTCAGTTTTTCTAACTTCAATGACTGGGTCAAGTAGTCCAGTTGGTCTTATTATTTGTTCAACGCATTTATTATTAACTAGTTCTAACTCATAATCTCCTGGGGTTGCACTTACAAATATTGCTTGATTAATTTTACTTGTAAACTCGTCAAACTTTAATGGTCTATTGTCTAATGCACTTGGAAGTCTAAAGCCATAGTCAACAAGTGTAGTTTTTCTCATTCTATCTCCATTATACATTCCTCTAACTTGTGGCAAAGTAACGTGGCTTTCATCTACTACGAGTAAGTAATCGTCTGGAAAAAAATCCATCAAAGTTGTAGGAGTTTCGCCTTCTTCCCTAAGAGCCATATGTCTACTATAGTTTTCTATTCCATGGCAAAATCCAGTTTCCTTAAGCATTTCTATATCATACATAGTTCTTTGTTTAAGTCTTTCTTTTTCAACTAGTTTTCCTTCTTTATCTAATTCTTCTAGTCTAGTTTTTAACTCTCTTTCTATTCTTCTAATGGCTTCTTTTAGTTTTTCGTCTCCAACAACGAAATGGCTTGCTGGAAATAAACTAACGTTTTTCATATCTTTTAATATAACACCAGTTAATGTGTCAAACTCACTTATTCTATCTACTTCGTCTCCAAATAATTCTATTCTAATACCATTTTTTCTTTCATATACTGGAATTATTTCTATAGTGTCTCCATGCGCTCTAAAGGTACCACGTTTAAAGTCAAGTGTACTCCTCTCATAAAGCATATCTACTAATTTAGTTAATAACTCGTCTCTGTCAATGGTGTCTCCCACTGATAAAGAAAGCATTTTATTTTTGTATTCTTCTACTTCTCCTATACCATATATACATGAGACACTTGCTACTACTATTACGTCTCTTCTTTTTAGTAGACTACTAGTTGCAGCATGTCTAAGTTCATCTATCTCATCGTTAATTGAAGAGTCTTTTTCAATATACAAGTCTTTACTTGGTACATAAGCTTCTGGTTGGTAGTAGTCGTAATAACTTACAAAGTATTCAACACGATTATTAGGAAATAATTCTTTTAATTCTGCATACAACTGTCCAGCAAGGGTTTTATTATGAGCAAGCACTAAAGTTGGTTTATTAGTTTCTTTTATAACATTTGCTATTGTAAAAGTTTTACCTGTTCCAGTAGCACCTAGTAATACTTGATATTTTTTATTTTCATTAATACCACTTACAAGTTCTTTTATTGCTTTTGGTTGGTCTCCACTTGGACTAAATTTACTAACTAAATCAAACATAATATTCCTCCATTCTTTATGATTAAACAAAATATTAATTTTATTCTTTTCACTTAAGAATATAATACAAGTAGTATTCTACCATTCTGAATAAGAAAAAACAAGCGAACACGCTTATTTATTTAGTATTGTTTTCTTATACTTTCTTATAATTATTTTATTTTTATATTACTTTTCTAACTCTTTTAATATTTTCTTTTGATTTTTTAATATAGTATCCATTTTATCATGCAAATCTTCTAATATTAATTCACTTTTTAAATCAGTTTTATAGTCATTTTTGCTTCTCATGCTATCTTTTTTAGCACTTCTATTTTGACTCATCATAATAATTGGGGCTTGTAAAGCAGCTATACAACTAAGAAGTAAATTTAAAAATACAAATGGATAAGGATCTATTTCTAAAAACACATAAACATTTAAGAGTATCCATATTATTAAGAATAAACTAAATCCTATAATAAATCCCCAAGAGCCAGCAAATTCCGTTAATTTATCTGCTACTTTATCTCCAAACTTTTCATTATCTTTATCTATTTTATCCACATCCATTGCAATAGACTTATCAACAAGTAAATCAATTAATTCATTTTCATCTTCAGTATCAATACTTTGATTAATTAACATCTTTACTATTTCTTTTTTCTTATTTTTATCCATATTAATCACCTATTTTAATAATATATTAAAAAGAAAAATATGTAAACAAAAAAAAGAAAGCATTACACTTTCTTTACATTTTATTTATTAAATGATTTTCTCATAAGTCCATAAGCAGAACCAATACCTATTAAAGATATAAGAACTAATAAACCATATCCCAAAGCTGAATCAGCAGTTGTTGGATTTTTTACTTCAGTTGGTGTATAGAAACTTAATTCAAATGTTGAAAAACTATCAGTTTCTATAGTAATATACTTTTTACCATCTTCAGTAGTTTTAATCTCATAAGATTTTTCATCTACTAATTTATCACCAGATTTATGAAGAACTTTTACATGAGTATCTTTAACACTAGTTGGAACAGGTAAATTAACTTTAACTTTTCCAGTAATAGCATCATTTGATAAAGTTCCTACTTTTTGTCCATCTACATAGTAGACTGGTTTAATATCATAAACTAATGTATTATTCTTTTCATCATAAGAAGTTAAAACTGTTTTTAATTCAACTTCTACTAAAGATTCATCAGTTGCTTCTATTTTTTCTTTATTTATTACATTAGCAAGTCCAGAATTAGTATTATCTAAGAAAGCTTCACTTAAATCTTTTACCAATTTAGCATCTATACTTTCATTAAATGTAATTTCTTTATCTATTTGTACAATATTTCCTTCTTTACTGATACATCTAATAACATCAGGTATTATTTTAACTGCATACTCTGGCATTACAAATGAGTTATCAGTAACTTCTACTTTTGTTTCGCTTCCATCTTTTCCTACAACAGTTAATCCCTTTAAGAAATAATTGTTTTCAATAGTAAATGTTAAAACTACTTTACTACCAGGTTTAGCATAGAACTTATTATCAGTTCCATTACTAGTTATTTTAGCTTCTAGTCCTTCTACTTCAGAAAATTCAATATTACTAACAACATATTCATTTTCTGATTTTTTAACCATAGTATATGTATTTGGAATATAACTTTCTAATGTTTTTGTTGAGAAAGTACCATTTGTTACACTTACATTGTCACCTTTAACCATTTTAACATCGCTAGTAAATGTTCCACCATTAATTATAAGTGACTTAAGAGTATTAGTTTCTCCTTCTTCATTATTTGGTGGATAATGATAAATACTTAAAACTTTTTCACTTTTGAAAGTACCACCATTTACAGTTATTTCAATATTTCCAGCATAACCTTTGTTATTTTCAATTTGAATTGAACTTCCTGTTGAAATAATACCATTACCATAAAGTTCTCCAGTTTTAGGAACACCTGTAGTAGTAAATGTTCCATCGTTTATTACTAATTTACCACTTTTGATACCAATAGCACTGTTACTTTCATAAGTACCGCCATCAATATTCCATACACCCATACCAGCGCCATATAAAGCCGTATCTGCAGTTGTTTTTATAACAGCAGTTTTTCCTAAGTTAATAACAGGTGCATTTTCTAGCTTGCCATCATTTTTTAAGTTACCATTTATGTTTATGCCACCAGCATTTTCATTAGTACTAATTATTGTACCATTAAAGTTAATAACTGTACCATATGTAGGAAAATACTCCTTGTTTTTTGTTACTGGCCAAACTGTTATACCATAACGTTTAGTCTCAATTTTAACATCTTTTCCCACAGTTAAATTTGCAAATGAAACTGCCTTACTATCAGTTGAACCATATACATAAATTGTTGCATTTGTATCTTTACGGTCATCTTTAATTAAGCCTTTACCAGAAAATTCTAGACTTCCTTCATATACATCGATATAATACGTCTTCAAAGTAAGACTATTTTCATTTAAATTGATATTAATTTTTTGACCTCTAACAGTTATGTCACTAGTCATACTAATATCGTTTTGAAGAACTATTTCACCGCCCTTTTTAACAGCTTCACTTAATTCTTCGCCAGTTTTAACTTCAGTTAAAGCGTATACAGTTGACGGAATAATTACTAATACACCTAACAAGATAGATAAAACTATTTTTTTGAAATTTTTCATAATTCCTCCTCCTATTATTAATAGGAACACATATTCAAAAAAAATAAAGTTAAATTAATTAACTTTACTCATTATTACCATGAAAATTTTCTATAAGTGATAATACTCTTTTAATGTTATCTACACTAAATGGTTTATTTAAAACATCTAATACTTGATAACCAATAACCTCTTTAATAGCATCTTTAGTATCATTACCAGTAATTATTACAACAGGCACTTTATCAATTAAATCATTATCATTTAAATATTTAAGTACATCTATTCCATTACTTTTAGGCATATTTATATCAAGAAGCATTGCATAAATACTATCATTTAACTTATTAACTGCTTCAATTCCATTATTAGCCCTTACTACATTATATTCATCTTTTACTATATTTTCTATATAATTAATTATTATATTAGAGTCATCTACTACAAGTAAATTTTTCTTTATACCAGTACTTTTTACAAAATCCTTTAAATTAGTCTTTACCTTATTAATAGCACCTTCTATTTCATTAAAATTATACTTTATATAATCAAAATTTCCTTCTTTACCTTTATCTTCATGTAATTGAAAAACACTTGATAATTCATTTAATCCTAAATATCTTGCTTCACTTTTTAAACTATGTGCTAACATTGTATAATTACTTATTTCATTATTATCCTTATAACTTTTCAAGTCTTCAATTCTACTATCAATTGAATTTAAAAACTCTAATAAGTTAGATGAATAAGCATCAATATCTCCCCAAAATTCTAATACTTCATTTAAATTAATTCCTGCACTTTTTAAATATTCTCCATTCATATTATTTTCCTCCTAAATATTTATTTAATACATAACTTAATTTTTCTTTATTAATAGGTTTAGATATATACCCATCAAAGCCTTCACTCATATATTTTTCTTCTTGACCTTCTATTGCATCAGCAGTTAAAGCTATTACTGGAGTATTCACACCATTTTCTCGTAATTTTCTTAATACTTCTACCCCACTCATATTAGGCATCATTATATCCATGAATATTATATCATACTTTTTACTATTTACACAACTTAAACATTCTAAACCACTTGTAACACTTTCGGTAGTAACTAAGAAGTTCTTTAAAACGTTTTCAGCTACTTTTAAGTTTAGTTTTGAGTCGTCTACTATAAGTGCATTTTTTCCTTCAAAAGTATTATAGTCAGAACTTATAGTATTGCTACTTTTTTCTTTTATTTCTACATTTACTATATCTTGAATAACTACAAATTTAAAAGTTGAACCTTTACCATAATCTGAAATAACAGTTATTTTTCCACCCATTAATTCAGCTAAACCTTCAGTTATTGCAAGGCCTAGGCCTGTTCCTTCAATTGAAGTATTTCTGTCTTCTTCTAGTCTTTCAAACTTCTTAAATAATCTATCAATATCTTCTTTTTTAATACCACGGCCTGTATCAGTGATAGTTATTATTAATTTAGTTTTATTATTTTTAAAGTCATTAATACACTCTACTCTGTATTTTATAAAACCTTTATCAGTATATTTAACTGCATTTGTAAGTAAATTTAATATTATTTGTTTTAGTTTACCAGTGTCCCCTTTAAGTACTGGAGGTATATCACTTGCTATAACAGTTTTAAAGTCAATTGGTTTATCTCCAATTCTAGGAATTACCATTGTACTAAGTGAATTAAATAATTCTTGTGAATTATATTCTTTATTTATAAGTTCCATCTTACCTGCTTCAATTTTACTAATATCAAGTACACCATTTACTAAATCTAACAAGTTATGACTAGCACTTACTATGTCTTTTGCGAAGTCTTTACTTTCACTATCTAAGCCTTCTTTACTTTCTAATAATTCGCTAAAACAAACTATTGCATTAAGTGGCGTCCTAAGTTCATGAGACATACTACTTAAGAATTCACTTTTTGCATGATTTGCTTTCTCAGCTTCATTCTTAGCCACTTCTAGTTCTTTAACCATTTTAACATCTGGGTTTTCTATTGTGAAGTACATTAAACTTGTTACTATTGAATGACACATTAACATAAGGGTAATTTCTGGATAAGTTTTTTGAATAATCATACAGAATGTGGATAAAACCATAAATGTTAAAAGTGGAATATACTCTTTTGTACTGATTTTCTTTAAATTTCTCAACAAGCAATATAGCATTATACCTACCATTATAAAGCACAAGCCATAAACCATATTTACACTTAATCCACTTGAATAAGCAACATTATCTTCATAAGTTATTTGAATTGGCATTATTAATACGATAAGGGAAATAATTATTGATGTTAAAATAATTGATGGCTTTGTGAACTTCTTTTGAAATAAATATTCTGTTTTTTCTCTAAAAGATATAACAAATATATATAAAAGAAAGAAGTAAGCCCATAAGAAGTAATAAACCAAATAAAACTTAGATATTAATATACTAATAAAAGACTCTGATCCATATATTTTAAAAATGAAATAGCCAAAAACATCTATCATTATTCCAATTATATTTGTTACCAAAATACATGAATACATTTTAGTATCTAATGTATTTAATCTTTCTTTTGAAAAGTAAAATATTATAAACATTAATACGAATATAAAACTACAAATTGAAAAACTTACTATACTCATTCTATGCACTTCCTTATGATACAATTATACTATACTAAGAAAAAAAATGAAACTATTAATTTCATTTTTTAAGTTTTAAACTATTTCTTTCTTCATAAATACCTTTTAGTACAGGTAAGTTAACTTTTCCTCCTGCGTTTAATGGTAATTCTTCCATGTAAACATACTCATAAGGAATAGCCATATCGTCTAAATTATTTCTGCAAATATTTTCTATTTTTTCTTTTACTTTATCATTATCAAATTCATTATATAATGAGATACAGGCAATGGGAACCATTTCTTCAATTGGATGTTCTACTACAATTACTCCAACTGCTTTAATTTCAGGAATTGTATTTAATAACTCAGTTATTTTACCTGGATGTACATTAAATCCTCTTCTCATAAATATATCACTTAATCTGTGTTTATGGAAAAAACATCCATCTTTATCTATATAACCTATATCACCCATATGAAGCCACACTTTACCATCACTATGTTTTTTTAGAACTTTGTTTGTTTCTTCTTCATTATTTAAATATTCTTTCATTACACATGGACCAGTTATACATAATTCACCCATAGTATTATAAGGTAGTTCTATATCTGTTCCAGGAGTAAAAACTCCAATTGTATTTAATGGAAGTGGAATTCCAACACTACCGAATTTATAAGATCCTGGCATTTGATATAAACCACCACCAGTATTTTCTGTCGAACCTAATCCTTGTCTTACGAACAAGTCACTTCTAGTTCCATTTTCTTTAAAGTCTTCACTAACTTTATTAAGTTTTTTTTCAAGTTCTTTCTTTAAAGTTGCTCCCCCAGAAACATAATTTTTAATTGGTTTTAATTCTCCACTTTTAAATTCTTCACTTTTCGCTATATTTAAACAGTGAATTGGGCCTCCTAAAAAATGATCAGGGTTTGTTGTTTTTAACAAATATGCAAGTTTATCACTTACGAGCTCAGGTATCAATACTGACTTTAATCCACCACATGTAGTATAATGCATTGCGGAAACACCATATGCAATTGACTGAAGTAAAACATCTAAAAATACATCATTTTCTTCAAATAATCCAGTACTAATATGGCTTGTTGCAGCAGCATTTAAATTTTTATCAGTTAAACATACTCCTTTTGGTACTCCAGTAGTACCACTTGTACCTACAATTATAGCAGTATGCTCTTCATCATAATAAGGTGTAATTTCTTTCTTTAACTTTTTTCCTTCTCTTATAAATTCTTCATACGATATAAAATTATCTCCAGTAGGTACTTTAATGTTATTTTTAAATCTTAAATATTTTTTTAAGAATGTTGGCATAGTTTCCATTCCATCTAAAAATATAACATTTTTATATTTTCTAATATTTAAAACATTTTTATATTTTTCATAGAACATACTAAACATAAAAATATTTTGTATATTATTTTCTTCTATTATTGTATTAAATTTTTCTGGTGCCAAAAGTGGTGTAATTGCATAAGGAGTTGCACCCAAAATATTAGAGCCATAAATAGACACTCTACTTTCAATTATATTTGGAAGAACTAAACTTATAATTTCGTTTTCTTTTACTCCAAGCAAACTAAGAGACTTAGCAAACTCTCTCATTCTTTTTAAATATTCACGATATGTTATAGTAACACCTTTTTTAAAATTGTTTTTTCCTGTTCTAATATCTAATGCAATATTATCAAGTCTATCTTTATTATATAAACTAGCCATTTGATAAATTGACATTTTAGGAATTTCTAATTTTTCAGTATCATAATCATAATATTTTAACCATGGTTTTTCTTTTGATGGATAATTAGTTATTTTTTCTTTCATACTTTCCCCCTTAATAAAAAGTGTACTTATTATAGCACACTTTTACATATAATGCAAATAGTAAGATAACGTTTTAAAAAAACTAATTAATTAGTTTTTTTAGAAGAACAATGGCTACTATTCACTTTTCCTGAACCACATCCAGCAGCATTAATTTTAGATTTTTTGTTAGCATTTTTAACTACTTTCATACCTTTTCTCCTCCTCTTTAATTGTATTATACTATATTCATTAATTATTTTAAAGTATTTTCTACATAAGTTTTAATATATTTTTCAATATCATAGTCCAAAAATTCACATGGTTTTTCCCTACAAAAATACTTACCATTACATATATATAAATATTTACATTTCTTACATTGATTATCTATAACCTTAGATAAATTTCTTTCTTCTTTAAAACTTTCTTTTAAAATGTGAGTTTTTTTATAATCTTCAATAATCTCATTTAAAGTTGTTTTTGTTTTATTAATATCGTATGCGTTGCACATACCTATTCTTCCATCAGAAAATACTTTTAACGAATATCTTTCATACCCCTTACAATAATAACTTGATGTTGGTAATTCAACTGGATAACCATACTTAATCAATAACGGAATAACTTTTGTTGAATTCCATTTTTTATATTGCATATATGATAGTTCATTAGTTTTAACATTATTATCATAATTATCAGTGTAAGCTACAACTATATCAGTTATTTTAAAATCCTTGATTTTTTTCAAAAATTCTTCTAATCTATTTATATTTAAATGGTTAACATTATATCTTATCATCATTTTATGAGAAACGTCTAATACATCCTGAACATCTTTAATATTTTTCATTATGATATCATAAGTTCCAATATTCCCTTCAGTTATTCTTAAATTGTCATGGTCACTTTTTTCACTCAAAGTAATGCAAAAAGTAATATTATTTAATTTGCTTATAAACTCTTTTTTTAGTAAAACACCATTCGTATCCATGTAATAATTTACTGGTACACTTAATTTTTCTAATTTATCATTTAAATAAAGAATTTCTTTCTGCATTAATAAAGGTTCCCCACCGAACAAATGAATAGATAAACTCTTATATCCATAATTTTTTATACAAATTTTAACGTATTCTACAATATCGTCTAAAACTTCTTTGGTAATGTAAGAATTTTTTTTAACCGAACTTTGTGAACAATATTTACAGCATAAGTTACACCCTTCGGTTAAACTAATAGTGATATCAAGTTGAGTTCTTTTTTTAGTGATTTGTTTCATATATTTTTGAAGTAATTCGTTATCATTATCAAAAAAACCATTTGCTTTTAATATTTCTTTACTTTTTTTGTTTAAAAAATCTTTGTAATCACATAAAACTATCATATCATTAACTGTATTATATAATATTATTTTTGATTTATATGGAATTTTTAAAACATATTTACTTAATTTCATATTTTCATCTTTTTAATTCCAGCATCAAACATAATTATTGATGCGGCTACTCCTACATTTATGGAATTAATACCACCTTTCATTGGAATAAAAACTTTGCTATTTTTATTGTCATACCACTTACTATTAATTCCAAATCTTTCATTACCAACAACAATTGCAGTATTTTTGTCATACTCTTTTTCAGTATAAGATACTCCATTAACTGGTTCACATAAACATATATCATAACCATTTTCTAAAAGTGCTTTTTGTGCTTTTTCATAAGTAGTATTAATTGTTGGAACACTAAACACGCATCCTCTAGAACTAGCTAAAAACTTATCTTTATATATAGTAGTAACTGGGTCTACATTAATTATCAAATCAACACCACATGCATATGCACTTCTATAAATAGTACCTAAGTTACCTGGTAATTCTATTCTGTCATTAACTAAAATTAACTTATGTTTATTTGTATCAATATCATTTAAAGAATACTCTTTAAATTTAATAACTAAAATAATTGGTACTTCATTTTCTTTTGTTCTTATACTTTCAAAAGTTTTATTTGAAATTTTATATAAATTATTACAAATTTTCTTACAATTTTTTAGTAATAACTTACCTTCTTCTTTTAAGTCTTCGTCATTATAGAAAACACTTATAACTTGAGCATTATTTAAAATTGCTTCTTTAATAACATCTAGTCCTTCCACAACCATCAAATTATCAGTGCCCTTATTTCTTAATTTTTTTAGTTCTTTTAATTTTTCATTGTTTTTAGATATTTCCATCATATTAACTACACTCCTCAAACTCAAAAATATCAATTTTCTCATTCTTTTCACTTATAATTTTATCACATATTATATGATTAATATACATTTTTAAATATTTTTCTTCAATTAGACAAAATTCGTTAGTGTCATTATACCCACTGAAAGCTTTATAATATTTTTTGCCATTTTCTAAAACTTTGTCAACAATTATATAATAGTGATTATCTATGTTTAAAAATTTTTCTAAAGTATCTTCGGATATATTTCCTGGAAACATCAATGTATTATCAATATAAATTGATTTTCCTAAATCAAGTGAAATCAAGACTTTTTTATTTAAAGAAAGTTCCTTATCAATAAATTCTAAAGGGCTATTTAATGAATTAAAAATATACTTGTTTTTATCATAAAGCAAACTTGAATTAGTTAATTCATAACATCCACTTTTTAGTTCAGGTAAAAAAGTTAAAAATGAATACTCATTTTGTGATTTTGATTTAATAATGGTTAAATTACCAAATACATTAAAAAAATTTTGGAATATAATTGATTCGTAATCTAAATCATTTTCATACATTTCAAGTAATATCATAGTAGTTCTCTCATTATTGGATAATATTTTTTCATCAGTTAATTCTTCGTTTAAATCCCCAATGATTTCATATTGAAGTATATCTTCTATATCAAAAAAACTTCCGTCAAAATTCATTAATTGTAAGAATAAATATGGCTTGTTATCCAAAAAAGTTTTGTTTTTAATTAATTCAATACATTTTTTATATCTTAAAAATCTATTTAAAGCTAAAAATTTATAAAAAGTATTTTTATCATAGTCCACATTCATAATATTTAAATATTGAACCAGCCAACAGGTGCCTTGAAAGTCAATGTAATAATTCATACTTCCCCCCTTAATAAAAAGTGTACTTATTATAGCACACTTTTTAAAAAAATTAAACTATTTTCTCAAAACTTTTCTACGAATATTACTTTCATTCATTAATTCAGAATAATAATCTAAATATTCATGATATTTTTCAATTACATTTCCATCCTCATCAATTAAAGTATGTGAATGACATTTACCAGAGTCAGAAACTATATACACATCCTTTGTGCCATCCGATCTTTCTCTAACTGTATATTCAGTTCGACCGTATGTACCAGAATTTTTATATTTATAGTTTCCATCTTTTTCAAATTTTTTATCATTTTTTCTCTTGAAAAAAATTTGCATTTTACAAACAATTGTGGTATTATATAGAGCCATAAAAGCAACAGGGGGTTTTGGTTAGATATATTATTTCATATTCTAACCAAAGGTTGCTATTTTTTTTATTAATAAATATTTAAAAAAAGCTCAATAAGAGCCTTTTTATTTTGCATAAATAAGTTTTCCTGATATAGTTAATAGTTTATTACTATATCTTCCAAATAAACAAGTTTGTAATATTAAAATACTATCTTTACCTGAAACATCAACGTTAATATCATATAAATTCTTATCTTTTAATCTGTTAAAATGATTTACCCATTCATCATCTGTCTTGTAATTAAACTGCATATGTTCTTCTTTAGAACTTTTTTCTACTACACCTACACTAAATATTTCATATATTCTTTTTTCATTATTTATCTTTAATTCAAAATATTTATGTTTTTCATAATAATCTTTTTTTATATAACCTTCTAATTCTTTAAAAGGTACTTCATATCTTACAGAATTATGTCCATATATATTTATTTGTTTAGAATCACTATTATGTCTATAATCCATAAATGTGCTTCCAATTATACTCATACTTTTATCAAGAGCATGACTTAGGTAATAGTTGTTATCTTTATTTTTAGCAATAGGTATACTATATTCATAATTATCTAAATTGAGTAACGCTATAATTTCATCATTAGAATATTTATCTTTAATGCTTTTAAGTTCCTCACTAACACTCAATTTATCACTTTTTGGTACAACACCATTAACTAATTCTCTTTTTGTTTGATTAATTTTAATATATTTAACACATAAGGCTATCATGCTTATAATAAATAACATAGTTACTAATAATAATATTCCATTAAAAATTTTGTTTTTCATATTAGAATTTACTACTTTATTTTCTATTTTATTACTACTATTTATTTTAGTGGTCTCTTCTTTTTTGGGTCTTCCTACTTTTTTTGTTGTTTGTGATTTTACAGGAGTTTTTTTAGGTTCCTTTTTTATTTCAGTTGTTTTTACTTCAACTTCTTTTTTTGTATTACCTTTACTTTTCTTCATAACATCTTTCCTTTACAAATTCATTATATTATAACTACTTAATGTTTTCAATAATTATTTAAAAAAGCACAAATTAATGTGCTTACATTTATAACTTTTCAACTGTTTTTATACCTAATATATTAGTACCATTTTCAATAACTATTCTAACCGAATCAAGTAATAAAAGTCTAGAATTTTTCAAATCACTATTTTCTTCTTTTAAAATACTTGTTTCTTCATAATATTTACTAAATAATCCACACAAATCGTTTAAATATTTTGTAATGATTACTGATTCATTAGTTTTTACAGTTTCTTTTACTGTATCTTCGAAATCATATAATTTTTTTATTATTTGTTCTTCTGTTTTTGTTTTTAATATTATATTATCATATTTCTTATTTAAATCACATTTATTAAGTATTGATTTAATTCTAACATAATTATATAAAATATAAATAGCAGAATTTCCAGTAAAATTGGTTGCATCATCTAAATTGAAATTAATGTTTTTTCCACGATTAATATTTAACATATTATACTTTATACAAGAAGAAGCTAAACTTAAATACTCATCATTTGTTAATTCAGTTCCCCTTTCACTAAAACTATTTTTCAATTTATCTATAGTAGCATTTATAAAATCTTCTAATAAAACAACCTTTCCTTCTCTTGTAGCCATTTTATCACCATTTAAAAGCACAAATGAGTAAGATATTAATTTAGGACTACCATAACCTAAGATATCCATAACTGCACTGATTTGTTCCATATATACCTTTTGATCTTCACCTAGCACTATTAAATTAACATCCTTATTTTTATTCATTTTATACATAGTATAAGCGATATCTCTTAATGGATACAAACTTGTTTTATCTTCACGAGTAAGTATTAATACTGGAGTTTTAGTTGGAATATTATAACCAGTTAAATCAACATAAAGTCTTCCATTTTCATCTTCCTTCAATCTTCCCTTTTCAGCTATTTTATCTAATATAGTTTTGGTAATATGTCCAAATACAAAATCGCTTTCATGAGTAAATGTATCCCAATGTATATCCATTTTATCAAATATTTTCTTTTGTCCTTCAACACAAATATCAGTTATACTTTTAAATTCATTTCTTACTATATCATTTCCATTTTCTAATTCGTTTAAGTATTTAAATACTTCTTTTTCGATATTTTCATTTTCTTTAGCTTCATCATTTATTTTAATGTATAGACTTAACATCTCATCAAATGTCACTCTATTAATATCTGAATACTTTTTAACTGCGATTAGTAACATTGCAATTTGTTTTCCAATATCATTAACAAAATATTCTCTATCAATTTCATACCCATTAAATTTATATAAATGTACTAAAAAGTCACCGATAATACTATTTCTGCTTCTACCAATATGTGGTGATGCATTTGGATTTATGGAAGTATGTTCAATTAATAAACTTTTCCCAATTCCTTCATTTGTGCTTCCATACTTATCACTCAAATTTTCTATTTTTTCTAAAACAATTTTTCCTAAACTTTCTTTATTGATATTAAAATTTAAATAAGGTCCAACTACAAAAGCATCAATAATTATATTATTGTCAAAAGTTAAATGTTCTAAAATATAATTTGCTTTTTCATTTGGATTATTTAAATTATCAACTTTAATTTTAAAACATGGTAAACAATAATCCCCCATTCCTTCTTTTGGTGGAACAGATATTTCTATTAATTCCTTTTCTATTCCTAAACCACTGATTAAATTTGTTAAATAATCTTTATAATTCATACTTTCCTCCATCCATTTATAAAATTATTATATCATATATATTTTTTTTATTCTATATTTAATCTCTATAAAATATATCTTTAGAAAATATTTTATCATTAATATCCACTATTTCACTATCTATTCTGTTAGCAATAATTAAATCACACTCATTTTTAAAAATTTCTAAATCCTTTATTACTTTTATTCCTTTAAAAGTATTTTCTTTAATAAAAGGTTCATAAATATATAAATCTAGTGAATTTTCTTGTAACATTGAAATTATATCTATAATACTACTATCTTTTATATTTAAAGAATCACTCTTTGATGTTAATCTATAGATTCCTATTTTATTAACTTTTTTATTTAGTATTTCTTCACAAATTTCTTTTTTTCGCAATTGATTTGATTTTACAATTGCTTCTATTAAAACTCCCGGAATGTCTTTAAAACTATACATTAATTCTTTACTATCTTTAGGTAAACAATATCCGCCATATCCAAAGGAAGGATTATTGTAATAATTTCCAATTCTTTGATCAGAACATATTCCATTTATAACTTTTAATGTATCGGCATTTAAATTATAACATAAATTATCAATTTCGTTAAAGTATGCAATTCTCATAGCCAAATAAGTATTTGAGGCTAGCTTTATTATTTCAGCTTCAGTTGAACTACATAAATACACATTATTATCTAAATTAAAATCTAGTTTATATTTTATAGTATATTTATTTTCGCCTCCAATTATTATTCTTGAGGGATTTAAAACATCATCAAAAGCAGAAGCCTCTCTTAAAAATTCTGGAACATATATTATTTTTTTATAATTGAATTTTTTAATAAGTTTGCAAGTGTAATTTACTGGAATAGTAGATTTAATAACTATAATAGCATTATTATTAATTTTAAGTATATTTTTAATTGAAGATTCAATTAAAGTAGTATTTAAACATTTTGTATTCTCATCATAATCTGTTGGTACACATATAAAAATGTAATTTCTATCTATTAGTGCATCATTTAAATTCATAGTTTTTAATTTTAACTTATTATCAGCAATATATTTTTTAATACTTGGATCATTAATGTAATTTAAATTATTATTAATTAACTTATTTTTTTCTTTATCAATATCATAAAAAATTACATCATTTTCCTTTGACAAATAAACACCATTTGACATTCCTACATAACCTGCTCCGATAATTAAAATTTTATTCATCAATTACACTACTCACTTTCTCAATAACAATTTCTTGCCAATTATTTTTATAGTATTTATTCTTAAAATCTCTTATATTATTTATAAAATAAAATCTATTTTCTAAAAACTCTTTTAATACTTCATAAGTAAAATCTTTGCATTTCATTCCTAATTTATATTTTTCTATCATTAAAGCATTATAATTTTGTTCATAAGTATCAAGTGGAATCGTAATTATTGGTAAATCAATTGAAATTGCTTCGCTTAAAAGTTGATGACCACTTGTTGTAATTAAAAAGGCTGAGGACAATAAATCATTTTTAAATGAATCATTAAAATTTACAAACTTAATATTATGATAATTTAAATATTTTTTAAAAATATCTATATTTTCTTTAGTATAAACTATGAATTTGTAATCATTAAACTCTTTAATAGTATTTAATATTTCAAAATATTTTATAGAAAATGAATAAGATGAAAAATATACAAGTACTTTATTGTCTTCCTTATTTCTTTTTTCTAATTCATTTATTATAGGAGGTACTACAACAACATTATTTTTTTTAATGTCAATTGGAAAAAAAGAAGAAATTATTTTCATATCATATTTAGGAAAAAAGTAATTAATTCTATTAATTTCTTCATTTATAGAAAAATCATTTATTTCTATATTTTCAAGATATAAAAACTTTGATTGTTGTTCCATAGTTATCAATTTTAAATTACTAGCATAAGCATATTCTGCAACATTAGGTTCATAATCAGTAATTACTAAATCTGGTTTACCATTAAAATATTTTTCCACAGCAATGGAAAATTCTAAAAAATTTTTAAATCTATCCTGTGTTGATAGACAATATTTTTCTAAAGTATCTTTAAAATTAACACCATTCTTATCACAAACAATCCAAGGTATTATAATCGGAAGAACATCAATATTACATTTCTTTTTAATAACAGACACTTTATCTATACTAGTTGCTGCTAAAACCTCAAATCCTTTACTTTTTAATTCATTTATAACACAAATTTGTCTATTTAAATGACCGTTTCCTATTCCACATATACCTATTAAAATTTTTTTCATAATTCCTCACTCATAAAAGTAATTATTTTTTAGGTAAAACCTAATAACTTTTACTTTAACATTTCCATATAAATACTTAATTGAACTAGCACGATGCTGTCCATCTCGTATATATGGCTCATTATTATACAAAACAATATATTGATTATTTTTTCCATATGAATTATCTCTAACATTATTTAAAGAATTATAAATTCTATCTTTATCACTATCTATAATATGATTCGAATTAAATAATTTAAAAACTTTATCACGAGTATCATCTATTAAAGACTTATAGCATTCTGACTCATTTAAAGTTACTGGATTACTATTTCTTCTTAACAACCTAAAATCATCAATATTTATATAATCATATTTATAATATAATAGTTTATCAAGTAAATCATAAAAGAAAAGTGAAAAATAAATTGGATCAATTAACTTATAATCATAATTTATATTATATTTTTTATTGAAAAATTCATAAATTTCTTGTACTAATTTTGTTAATTCATTGTAATTGTAAGTCTTATATTCTTTATCAAATAATATTATTGTTAACAAATCTTTAGAGTAATTTAGTACAAAATAATTCATTTGTTTCAAAGCAAATTCTTTGTAAGTATTTTTAGAAATCATATATTTAATTTCATAATTAGCTCTTAAAATAATCGATAAAGCATGATTAACTTGATTTTCATTAAAATCATTTATTTCATTTAATAATTCTTTTAACACTATTTTCCTCTTTTAAACCTAATCTATATTGACATGTGTCCATAAATTTAAAATATAATCCTTGAATATTTTTATATTTATCTTGATTAGTAATATATTCTTTATAAATTGATAAAACATATTTATAAAAATAATTTAAACTACCTTTTTCAATTGCTCTATTGATGTTATAATTAACTAAAGCCATCATTTTAATTAAATCATTATCTTCTATTTTTATTTCTTCTTTGTAAATTAAATTACTAAGTAAACCACATATTGTTTTTATATTATTTTTATATTTATTTAATTTGTTAAAATCAATATCATTATCGTTATTTAGTAAAACTGTCAATAATTTTATCAAATAAACAGGTGTGATATATTTATTATTTATTTTTATATCGTTATTTATAATAAATTTATTTATCTCATTACTCCAAATTTTATAATCTATTTCATCTGCATTATAACACATTCCATAAGTTAAGAATCTGGTATCATTATTAAAATTAATTTGATTTAAAATTTCATTTACTTTTAATACATGATCACTTTGATTAGCACCAATTATATTTATTAAAACATCATTTTCTTGTACTGCATATTTTTTAATAAACATTAACTCTTGAAGAGTGTATTTTAGTTCCCCATTATTTTTTAATTCGTTTTCAAATCTTTTGTCGCTTTTTAAATTTTGATACATTTTTTGATTAGTGTATAATGAAGATTCAATTACAAATTCATCAGTTGGAAGATTTAAGTTATTTAAATAATTTTTAATTAAATTAATTGTGTGAGTGTTATACTCGTCAAATTTAGTTCGAATATCAGAAGGAATTCTATCATTAACTATCATTTTAAATAATTCTTCTTCATCAATGTCTATATTATATTTTTCTTTAAAACTTTTAATTGATTTAATACTGATATCTCCAATTGGGAAAAAACTTTTTACATCATTTAGTATTAAATAATTTAATGAATTGTTTAATATTATGTTTCTAAGTTGTCCTAGTTTAGGAATGGGTTTATTTGGATGCAAATCACCATATCTAATGTAAAAATTATAATTATACATATTACCACCATTCAAAAAGAAATCTATTTCTCTTAAGCATATATTAAGTGGTATATCAAAATGAGGATATCCATTTACTAAATATGCATTTTTAAATTCACTAGTCGGATTAGTAATAGAAAAAGTTCCTTCTGTATATTTTTTTGAATAAATTAAATTTTCATCATTATAATTATTATGAATTTTTAAATAATCTACTAATGGTGTATTGTATTCTAGAGTATTATCATTTTTAAAACTATAAATCATATGAGTCTCCTTTTTTTATAATATTCTACTATAACAAAATAAAAAAAGCAATAATTAATTGCTATTTTGTATTTATTTTTATACTTCCTATAGCTCCATCTATTTTAAGCAAATTTACTCCTTTTCCATAAATAGCATTATTAGAAATTTCATTATTATTTACTTTAATACTACCTATTGCTTTATTAACATCGAATCTATAATTATCAATACTATCTTTTAAGTTAATTCTAAGTTCTCCAATTCCTGCTTCTATTTTATTATTTCCTTTTAAGGTACCTTCAAAAGTAGTAAGTCCTACACCCATATCAATTTCCATATTTGATACATTTGCATTCATTATATTAATTTCTCCAGAACCTCCATCAACTTCAAAATTAGTGTAAGCATTAATATTATTTATAGTCATTTTTCCTGCACCTAATTCTAACTTAATATTATTTGCATTTAATAGTTCTATATTATTTTTACCTAATCCAACTTCTATATCTATTTCATTTAAAATAACATTTTCTGGAATAGTTAATTCTACTATTTTGTTTTTAGAATACTTACTACTTTTATCTTTAATTTTTAACTCGCCATTTATAACTTCACTAGTTATTTTATCAGTATTTGTTTTAACATTAAAACTATTTCCTTTAGTTATATAAAGACTAACTTCTTTTAAATCAATTTCTAATGAATTAATTTTACTCCCTGTATAATCAGTACTTATCTTAGTACTTATATCAGTACTTACACTACTTTCAAATATTTCAGATATACTACTAATAAACCCAAATAGGAGAGAAAGAATCGAAACTATTATTGAAAAAGCTAGTGCTAAAGCTGCATATTTTATAATTCTTTGAAATGTATTCATTTAATATCAGTACCTCCAAATATATTAGTTGCATTTATATAAATAGTTTTAAATTTAGGATTAACTTCTCTTTTAACTTTATTGTCTACACCTCCAAATATGTTAGTACTTATAAGTTTTATGTTTATATCATCAGGCACTAATATATCTACTCCACCAAATATACTTGTTGTATTGATTACTACATCTTCTTTAATTTTACAATTTCTAAGATTTAATTTTACCCCTCCAAAAATTGCATTAATTACTGAACCAGTAAATACTTCTTTATCATAACTCATACTTTGTTCTCCAAATGTTGCTGTTAAGTAATTCTTGTTTTCATTAGTATCTAACTTGTTAATTTCTTTTCTAATATCTTCACTTATTGAATTTTTAAAAATCATACTTATTCCAATAACTACAAATATCATCGGTATAATTAATTTCCAAAATAAATCAGTATCAATTACATCTCTTACATCAAGAAGTAACATAATTCCTATAATTAAACCTATAATACTACCGGTTTTACTTTCATGTTTAATAATTCCAATAAAACAAGGTATTATTATAAATAAAGTCCACCATCCTTTAAAAAATATATTAAATTCAAATATTCCAAGTGCTTTCAAACCAAGTATAATTCCTACTATAATTAAAACTATTCCCCAAATAATGTTATCATTCTTTTTCATATTCCACCTCAAGAACATTTTAGCACTTAATACTTTATTAGTCTATATTTTATTAATGTGTTTACATAAAAAAACTAGAGAATACTCTCTAATTAAATTACATCTACTTTAAATAATCCATCTTTAGTACAAAGGGAATATATTTCCATATTAGGTTCATAGCCCATGATTAGTTCTGGCTCTTCTTCACTAGTAAATTTATGAACTAATACTTCGTTTTCAGTTTTTATTATTATTGCTTCAATATAATGATTTTCTTCTTGCTCATGGTTAACTCTTATAATAAGCTTATTATCTTGTCTATAAAATGAAGGAATATGTTTATTTACTTCTTCATTTGATGCATTTATTTCTTTCAACAAAGTACCACAACAAGTTAAGCATTCATTACATTCACATTCTTTTAATTCTAAAACTATACTACCACACTTTTCACATCTTTTTAATTTTAAATTATTCATTTTTCCTCCTTAGTTACTATATCTTTTACAACTTTATCAGTTTTCTTAAAAAATTTTAATACTGATATACTATATATTATATTAGATAACTCACTAATTAATAACACTGCCCCACTAACTATTATAACTACTTCTAAAGTTTCAAATGGATTTATTACTATTACTAAACCTAATATAATAGATAAACTAGATATTATTACACCAGTCATATAATTACTTTCAAATTCTTTTAAACTAATTGCTGTTTGTAATTTGAAAATGTTTATAAATACTATTATTAGACCTAATATACAAGGAAATAAATTAATTAGTAAATCATATTTAAAAATAAATAATACTCCTATAGTAATCTCTATAATTCCTTTAACAAGTCCATAATCAAATAAGCTTTCTTCTTTTTTATTAACAAAATAGTTAGCAAAATCAAATACTCCACATATTAGTAAAATCATACCAATTACTTTAATTAGTGTTCCTATAATCTCTATAGGTTTTAACATCAAAAAAACGGAAAGTACAATAAGTAATAATGAACCTAATATACCTTTAATTTCTTTTTTCTTAATTATATCTTTCATAACTTCACCTCTATTATATATAATACCACAAAATATTATTAATTTAAATATTACTTTTTTAATACCAGTGCTTTATTACATAAGGAATTAAATATTTCTGTTTGTTCGTCTACAATTTCATAAATACTCCCTTTAATACTTAATCTTTTTTCTAAAATTCTTTGTAATTTATTAAACTTTTTAACTAAAAAAACTGTTTCATCTCTACTAATGTTGCACATTCTCATTATTAAGTTAATTTTATTATATTTTAATGCACACCATAAAGTTTTATTTATCTTATTCATCGTATATTACCTCCTCTAAATATAATCCATTAGGAAGTGCTTTTTTTCCTAACTTAGTTCTGTCTTTACTTTCTAACACTTTATTAACATCATTTACACTTTTTATTCCATCATTTATTTCAAGAAAAAGTCCAACTATATTTCTAACCATATATTTAAGGAAACCATCTCCACTTATATATATTTTGCATAAATTTTTATCTATTTCAAAGTTAATATAATTAATAGTTCTTATAGTGCTTTCTTTTTCGTTATCTGATGTAAATGATTTAAAGTCATGTTTACCAATTAAATATTTACTTGCTTCTTTTAATAAGTTAATGTCTATTTTTTTTCCATATTGTAAAATAATATTTCTAGTAACTGGGTCAAATTCTTCCATATTTATAACATACATATACTTTTTACTAACTACACTATATCTTGCATGAAAAAGATTATTTGCAACATTCACACCTTTAACATATATATCTTCTGGTAATAATTTATTCATGCTTATCATTAGCTTACTAGTATTTTTTTCTTTATCTGAATCAAAATGAAATACAAAATAGTTTGCATGTACTTTTTTGTCTGTCCTTGAACATCCTGTTATATTAATACTTTCATTAAATATCTTACCTAATACTTTTTCTAATTCACTTTGTATAGTTATCTTATCTTTTTGTTTTTGAAAACCATAATAGTTAGTTCCATCATATTTTATAACGACCTTATATCTCATAATAACCCACTCTCTAACAAATAATAATATATAAATATTAGGTATACCCCAATTAATAAAATATCCATGAAACCAAACTTATTTGTATTATAATTTGTTCTATAAGTTTTTGTACTATATAATCTATAACTTTCTTTTATTTTTAATAGTTTTAATTTATTATTAGTGAGTCTTAATGTGCTTTTAAATGAGTGTAGAACTGCAAGAATTTTTGAAATAATATCTGCATAAAAATAGTCAAGTCCTCTACTGGATGAGTTTACTAATACTTCATGATTAGTTATTAATAGAAGTGGAAAAAATGAAATTGTGTTAACTAGAGTATTTATAAAACCACTTATATTCAAATTAAATATATTAAAGGGTGTTAATATTTTTTCTATACCATACTTAATTTCACTTCTACTAGTTGTGTAAAATATTAAACTCAAATATGTAATAACATTAAATATTTTTGTTAAGTAAAGTACTGCATCTTCTAATTCTAAACCTTTGAAAGCTAATACTACTACAAATATAACAAAGATATATCTTAGTCCATATATTATATCAAAATAGAATCTAAGAGGAACTTTACTACTATAAATTAGGATTAATATAAAGAATAACATAATTAAATGTAGTTCAATACTTTTGCTTGCAATTATAGGTATTAACATAAGTAATAAAGTAATTAATTTACTAAAAACACTAAGTTTATGAATACTACTTTCTACTGGATAATATTCACCAAAATATTTATTACTTTGCATTTCTATACACCTCTTTTATTAAATCTAATATGTTACTTGTATATGTTAGGTTAGCATCAAACTTATTACTAATATTAATAAATTTTACTATTTCTGGAACGTCTACATTAATATTATTTAAAACTTTTTCATCTTCTAATATACTTTTATTTCCAGCATAAACTATAGACCCTTTATTCAAAAGAATGATTTCATCACTAACTTTATAACTTAAATTAGTATCTTTACTAATTAGTATTATAGTTTTGTTATATTTATCTTTTAATAGTTTTATTAATTTAATTAGTTTTTCATTATCTCTGTAATTAAGAAATATACTAGGTTCTTCAATTATTATTACACTAGGATTAAAAATTAAAATACTTGCTAAACTTACTTTCTTTTTTTCACTTATGTTTAAACTATCAATTCTTCTTTTTAGGTATTCTTCATTTAATCCAACTAGTTTAAGTGCTTCACTTATTCTAATATTCTTTTTATTAAGTTTATATTTAAAGTATTTTAGACCAAACTCTAATTCTGATTTAACTATTTTATTAAATAAAAATTCATTAGGATTTTCTTTTAAGTATCCTACATTCATTCTAAGACCATTTATATTTTTTATGTATTTACCGTCATTTAAATATTTTCCTATTTTAATAGTACCAATAAGTGGCTTGTTGACCGCATTAATTAGAAGTCCAATTTTTTCTTTACCACTATCACTATCTCCAATTATTGAGTAAACTTTTCCGCTTGTAAATGTGTAGGAAAAATTTTTTAAATATGTTTTTTCTAATGGGGTTCTTACATTTTCTTTATATGTAACATTATTAAAAGTTATTTCCATAATTTACCTCCTAACAAACTATAATCTAAATAATATGTATTAATTAGTTCATAATCAATTAAATACTTGTTAAGCATTACTATAAAAGGTAAACTAATTCCTAATCTTTTCATTATTTTTTCTTCGTTTAAAACACTTAGTGTTGGTCCACTTATTACTATTTTTTCTTTGTCAGTAATTATTAATTCATTAGATAAAATAGTTTCTTCAATATTTGTAGTAAAATTAAAAATTATACCACCATTTTTAATAAATTCTTTTAAATTATTAATAACAATTTTAAAATCATTTTTATCTAGCAAAGATAATAGATTATCTATTAAAAGTAGTTTAGGGTTAGTAACTAATGCACAAATTATTAGCAACATAGCCCTTTTGCTAGTATTTAGACTATATGGACTACTAGAAATGTATTCATTAAAACTAAACTTGTTTATAATATCATTTAGTTTTATTTCCATTTCACTCTTTTTAACTGCTAAACTCTCAAGTCCAAATGCTATTTCATCAATTACGGTTTCTGCTTGAAAACAGTTTATAAATGAATAACTACTTATTCCAACATTTTTGTAATATTTAGTAATAGTTTTACTACTCACTTTATTAAAATTAAAAGTAACAAAATCATTTTTGTTAATCATAGAGATATTACTAAATAATTTATCATTCATGTCTCCTATGAAAGTAACAAAGTTTTTATCTTTAGAAGTAAATGATATATTTTTATCATCATATAAAAAACTATCTAAGTTCATATAACCACCTACATAAATAATTATACATTAAAAACCATGAAAAAAAAAGAAAAAACATTATTTTATACCACTTGAGTTAGAAAAAAATAGATATAATTTAAAAAAGACATTTTACTTAGTTCATAAAATTGCTTCTAACTAACCTGTATAGTTTTATTAATTTTGAATTCTACTATGGTTACTTGATTATCTTTTACATAATGTGCTTCAAAGTTATTTACTGATTTTGTTATAATTATTCCTATGGTATTATTTTGTGTAATAGTTTTCAAGTGTTCATCAACATAATTCATATATGTTTTTATTTGTCCATAGTCAGTTTTTCTATATTCTCTTGCTTTAATTTCTATAACACAAAAACAATTCATTTTATAATTGTATAAAAGATAATCTATATAATTCTTTTTATCTCCAATATTAAGTTTATATTCTCTACCTACAAAAGTATAACCTTCTCCAAGTTGATGCATAAAATCTTCTATATTTTCATATATAATTTCTTGTAATATCTTCTCAGTATAAACTTCATAACTTTTATTAGGCACTAATACAATTGGACTCGGTACACTTTGAATTAAAGAAAGTTCTTCTTTGTTTAAAATTTTTTCTTTTGCTTCAGTTGAAAGTCTACCATACTTATTACTTTTTATTCTTTCAGCCAATGCTCTTTTGCTTAAATTATCTCGTTTAGTAATACTAATATAATACTTGATTTCTTCTACATTTTTTAATGGTAAAAGTAATTTATAATGAGACCAAGTCAAAAGTTGCCCCACTGGAGCAACTTTTTGACTTAAATCATAAAATTGCTTCATTCTTGTTAATTCTGTAAAAGTGTATCCCTTACCAAATTCTTCTGTTAATTCTTTTGCATATTTTTTTACTATTCCTTCACCATAATGTTTACCTGCTTCTGCTAGTTCCTTACCTATATTATAATTCATTGTAAGTTTTACATTATTTATTTGATAATTCTTAGCTACTACTTTAGCATTACCATTTATTATTTCAGTCTTTATATTTTCTAAATAATTGTCTTTCATAAATACTCTCCTAACTAACCTGTACAGTTTTATTTATTTTAAATTCTACTATGGTTACTTGATTATCTTTTACATAATGTGCTTCAAAGTTATTTACTGATTTTGTTATAATTATTCCAATGGTATTATTTTGTGTAATAGTTTTCAAGTGTTCATCAACATAATTCATATATATTTTTATTTGACCATAGTCAGTTTTTCTATATTCTCTTGCTTTTATCTCTACTACACAATATCTACTGTCCACCACATTATAAAATAGATAATCTATATAATTCTTTTTGTCTCCAATGTTAAGTTTATATTCTCTTCCAACGTAAAAATATCCACCGCCTAGTTGTTTCATAAAACTATCTAAGTTTTCATAAATAATTTCTTGTAATATTTTTTCAGTATAAACTTCATAACTTTTATTAGGCACTAATACAATTGGACTGGGCACACTTTGAACTAAAGTAAGTGACTCTTCATTCAAAAGTTTTTGTTTTGCTTCAGTTGAAAGTCTACCATACTCATTACTTTTTATTCTTTCTGCTAAAGCTCTTTTACTTAAATTATCTCGTTTGATAATTTTAATATAATAATTAATTTCTTCTACATTCTTTAAAGGAAGTAATTTTACATAATGACTCCACGACAAAATGCGGTCCACTGGACCGCATTTTTGAATTAACTCATAAAATGCACGCATTTTTCTTAATTCTTCCGTCTTATAACCTTTACCAAATTCTCTTGTTAAAATACTAGCATACTTCTTTACTATGCTTTCTCCATAATGTTTACCTGCTTCTGCTAGTTGCTTACCAATATTATAATTCATTGTAAGTTTCACATTATTTATCTGATAATTCTTAGCTACTACTTTAGCATTTCCATTTATTATTTCAGTCTTTATACTTTCCAAATAATTGTCTTTCATAAATACTCTCCTAACTAACCTGTACAGCTGTGTTTATTTTGAATTCTACTATGGTTACTTGATTATCTTTTACATAATATGCTTCAAATTTGTTTACTGACTTCGTTATAATTATTCCAATGGTATTATTTTGTGTAACAGTTTTTAAGTGTTCATCAACATAATTCATATATGTTTTTATTTGACCATAATCAGTTTTTCTATATTCCCTTGATTTAATTTCAACTACACAGTACTTGTTATCAGATACATTATAGAAAAGATAATCTATGTAATTCTTCTTGTCTCCAATGTTAAGTTTATATTCTCTTCCTATAAAAGCATAACCTTCTCCAAGTTGGTGCATAAAACCTTCTATATTTTCAAATATTATTTCTTGCAAAATTTTTTCGGTATAAACTTCATAATTATTATTAGGTATTAAAACAATTGGATTAGGTACACTTTGAATTAAAGTTAGTGATTCTTCATTTAAAAGTTTTTGTTTTGCTTCAGTTGAAAGTCTACCATACTCATCACTCTTAATTCTTTCAGTTAGTTTTCTATAACTTAAATTATCTCTTATTGTTATACTAATGTAATAATTTATTTCATTTAAATTTTTTAATGGTAAAAGTTTCAAATAATGGTTCCAAGTCAATATTCGGTGCAATGCACCGACTTTTTGAACTAATTCATAAAATTGCTGCATTTTATATAATTCTGACGTCTTATAACCCCTTACCAAATTCTTCTGTTAATTCCTTTGCATATTTCTTCACTATACCTTCTCCATAATGTTTACCAGCTTCTGCTAGTTCCCTACCTATATTATAATTCATTGTAAGTTTTACATTATTTATCTGATAATTCTTAGCTGCTACTTTAGCATTACCATTTATTATTTCGCTTTTTATACTTTCTAAATAGTTGTCTTTCATATTTTTTTCTCCTATAAACTTATACGTAAAAAAACATAAAATTACTTTTTTATTTTTTGTTTACACTTCTAATTTACAAAGTATCAATGTATAAAAATGTAAATAAAAAGATATAGAACTATCACAAATATCCTATATCTCTAATCAAAACAACAATTTAATATTTTACTAATTACTTTTATTTAAACAAACAAGCTTACCCTTTATTCTACAAATCGAATTATAAATACTTTTAATAGATTTATCAAGAATTAATGAAACTTCTTTATTACTCTTTCCTTCTTTCTTCAATTCATAAACTTTATATTCTTCTATAGAAAGCATATTCTTTAAATCAATATCTTCTTCATAATTAATTAACAAATTTAATGGATTTTTCTCATTATTAGACAAAAACTTATAAATAGACTTTTCTTCATCTTCTAAAGATAGTGCTTGATTAAATGCTTTTTCTTTCTTACTATTGTTTTTTCTAATATAATCTCTAATTTTTCTATCAATAACACTATTAAAGTATGTATTAAATTTAACTTTTTCATTAACTTCATAACTTTCAATTGATTTAAAGAATGCTAATAATGCTTCTTGAAGAACATCAGAATATTCTAATCTAGAATTTTTTATATATGTTTTATATTTAAATACTATTGCTTTTATATTATTATAATATTTACTTAATAAAAGATTAATAGCTTGTTCATTTTTATTTCTAGCTTCTATTATTAAATTGTATTCATTCATTCTTACCTCTTAAAACCTCATATATAAGTATTCCAGCTGCAACTGATGCATTTAAACTGTTTACCTTACCTTTTAAAGGAATACTTGCAATAAAATCACAATTTTTTCTTACTATCTCTTTAAGTCCAAATCCTTCACTTCCAATTATTAATGCAGTTTTTCCTTTGTAATCAATTTTTGTATAATCTTCACCATCTGCATCACTTCCTACAATCCAAAAACCAAGTTTTTTTAGTTTATCAATTGTATCTTTTAAATTAGCAACCATTACTATTTTACTATTTATAAGTGCTCCACTTGAAGTTTTCATAACACTACTAGTGATTAAAGTACTTCTTTTATTGGGAATAATTATATAATCAACCCCTGCACATTCACATGTCCTAATAATAGCCCCAAAATTTCTTGGGTCTTCAATATGGTCTAAAATTACAACAAAATTAGCATCATTATCATTTTTTATACTACTGAAATCTAAGTATTTATAATCTTCTAATTCAATAATTATACCTTGATGTACATCCCTTGTCATTTTATCCATATCATGCATACTTTTATAAACTGGTTTAATATGATTTTTTTCTATAAGTTTCAGTATTTCACCATTATTAAAGTTTTCATTTAAATAAATGTTTTTAATATTGTAATTACTATTTATTACTTCTCTTGCAACATTTTTACCACATACTATCATTTATTAACACTCCTAACATATTTACCTGCTTTAAGTCCACATATAGCACCTTCACTAACTGCAGTAGATATTTGATAAACGTCTTTTTTTATTATATCACCACATGCAAATAAGCCATCAATATTTGTAACACCATCATTTGTAACAACATATCCGTTATCTAGTTTTAAATTTAAAGCATTTAAATAATTATTACAAGGTTCAAAACCTATATAGCTAAATACTCCATGTACTTTTATTAAACGTTCTTTTATTTTAACAGAATATACTTCATCAAAAGAAATGTCATCTATTACACTATTTGCTAAAACTGTTATATTTTTAAAACTAGTTAATTCTTCTTTTCTTTTAATATCACTTCTATTAACTATATATACTTTATTTGCTATATTAGATAAATAAATACTTTCTTCAACGGCAGAATCTCCTCCACCAATTACTAATACGTCTTTCCCTTTATAAAGTGGCGCATCACATATTGCACATCTACTAATATTTAGGTTTTTAATAGTTTTTTCAAAATCATTCACCTTAGGTTGCCTACCACTTGATAAAATAACAGTTTTAGAAGTGTATTCGTTTTTAGGTGTAATTATTTTAAATACATTTTCTTCTTTTGTAATAGATTTAACTTCTTCTATTTTATATGGAATGTCTGCTTCTTTTATATGACTAAACATTTTGAATGCAAGGTCTGGTCCACTTATACTGCCAAATCCTAGATAATTTTCAACTCTGTTTGTAGTATTTACTAATCCACCTGGACAATTTTTTTCAATTATTAAAGTATTCATGTTACTTCGTTTTGCATAAAGAGCTGCACTCATTCCACTTGGCCCCATTCCTATTATAATAACATCATACATATATTTCACCCCCTTAGAAATTAATAACTTCCACTTTTTCTTTACTATTATACATTTCAGTAAGTTTAGGCTTTCTTGACTGAAGTAAAATAATCATAAATCCTATAATAAACATAATTATACTAGCTAGTTGCGCTACTTTGATATTGCCAAGCATTAAATTAAATGTGGAATTTCTCATTCCTTCAAAAACAAATCTTCCGATACTATACCAAATTAGGTATCCACCAGTTGTAAATCCTAATCTAGTGTATTTAAGTTTTCTAATTATTATAAGTATAATAAACCCAAGTAAGCACCAAAGAGATTCATAATAGAATAAAGGTGTATAATATACTCCTCCATTATTCATTCCATTTATAACAAATTCTGGTATAAACTTTAAACTATGAAGTTTTTCATAACTAGTTACTGACCCGTAAATTTCACCATTAAAGAAATTACCCCATCTACCAATTGCCTGTGCAAAAAGTAAATATGGTGCACAAATATCAAGCATTCTATAAACAGATACTTTATATTTTTTACAATATGAAATTAATGTTATTCCACCAACTAATATCCCTCCATGTATTGCAAGTCCACCTTTCCATACTTTAAATACTTCTATTATGTTTTTACTATAATAACTAAAATCTTCAAATATACAGTAATATATTCTCGCACCTATTATTCCAAAAATAATTACCCAAAAAAGCATATTAGTTATAAAATCATTTTCTATTTTAAACTTCTTTGCTTCTTTACTTATAAGCATCCATGAAATAATAATACCAAGTAAAATAAATAAACTATACCACCTAACTTCAAAACCTCCAACTGTAAATGCCACTGGATTCATAAATTACCTTCTTTCTTTAATAGGATTAACAATTAAATTGTTTAATATAACATTAACTATACTAATAAATATAGCTATAAAGAATGGTATAATCCATCCACTTACAATAAATTTATTACCTAAAACTAAACTAGTTACTTTAAGTATTAAAACATTTATTAATGGACTACTAAGACCTAATGTTAACATATTAATTGGTAAAGTTAAAAATTCAAATAATGGTTTTAAATAAACACTAAATACACTTATTAGTATACTAGCTAAACATGCATACCAAAAACTTTCTACATAAAAACTTTTAAATAAATAACTTGCTAACATAAGTGATAAAGCACCTGTTAAAAGTTCTAATATTAAACTAACTATTTCTCTAACTTTTTTATTCATTACATTCACTCTCTTTCCATAATTATTATATTAAATAAATTAAAGTTTTACAATATTAAACTAAATATTTCACTTATTTTTCAGTAAAGAAAAAACTACTTTTTTCAAGTAATTTTTCTATTTTAAATATTTTTTTAAATACATTCCTGTGTAACTACCATTACATTTAACTACTTCTTCAGGTGTACCACATACAACTATTTCTCCACCTTTGTCTCCACCTTCAGGGCCTAAATCTATAATATAGTCGGCTACTTTTATTATATCTAAGTTATGTTCAATTACTATAACAGTATCTCCATTATCAACTATTCTATTTAATATAACCAAAAGTTTCTTTATATCATCTATATGAAGTCCAGTTGAAGGTTCATCTAATATAAATACACTTTTACCAGTAGGTTTCTTTTGAAGTTCTTTTGCAAGTTTTACACGACATGCTTCTCCACCAGAAAGCGTTACTGCATTTTGACCAAGTTTAACATAACCTAGACCAACATCATGCATAGTTTCTAATATTCTTTTAACTTTAGGAACATTTTCAAATACTTCTAATGCTTCATCTACTCTTAAATCTAAAACATCTGCTATACTTAAACCTTTAAATTTAATATTAAGTGTTTCTTTATTATACTTTTTACCATGACATACATCACACGGAACATACACATCAGGTAAGAAATGCATTTCTATCTTTTTAACTCCATCACCTTGACATGCTTCACATCTTCCACCTTTTACATTAAAACTAAATCTACTTTTAGTATATCCTCTTAACTTAGCCTCTTTAGTTTCTGTAAATACATCTCTTATTAAGTCAAATAATCCTACATAAGTAGCTGGATTACTTCTTGGTGTTCTTCCAATTGGATCTTGACTAATATAAACTACTTTATCAACATCTTCTATTCCTTTAATTGTTTTAAATTTACCTGGAGTTTCTTTGGAACGATAAATTGTACTAGCCAGTTTCTTATAAAGAATTTCATTTACTAAACTAGATTTACCACTTCCACTTACGCCTGTAACACATGTAAATGTTCCTTTAGGAAATTTAACATTAACCTTTTTTAGGTTATGTTCTTCGCATCCTTTAATTTCAATAAACTTACCATTCCCTTTTCTTCTCTTTTTAGGAACGTCTATACCTAGTTCTCCAGTTAAATATTTTCCTGTTAAACTATTCTTATTTTTCATCACTTCTAAAGGAGTACCTGCAGCAACAACGTAGCCTCCATTTTCTCCAGCACCTGGACCAATGTCAATTAAATAGTCACTTGCAAGCATGGTGTCAGTATCATGTTCGACTACTATTAAAGTATTACCTAAGTCTCTCATTTCTTTTAAACTATTAATTAATTTATCATTATCTCTTTGATGAAGTCCAATACTAGGTTCATCTAATACATAAAGTATTCCACTCAATTTACTACCTATTTGAGTGGCTAATCTTATTCTTTGACTTTCTCCACCACTTAAACTTGATGCACTTCTATATAATGTTAAATATTCTAGTCCTACATTCTTTAAAAAATGTAATCTTTCTTTAATTTCTTTTAATATCAAGAATGAAATATTCTCTTGTTCTTTAGTTAATTTAATATTATCAAAATATGTAACTAAGTCCCCAATACTATAATTAGTTATGTCATATATATTTTTTCCATCAATAAATACATTTAATATCTTTTCACTAAGACGTTTACCTTTACAAACTGGACAAGGATTTTCTTTCATATAACTTTCTATCCAAGTTCTAATACTAGGACTGTTTGTTTCCATATATCTTCTTTCTAAATTAGTTATTATTCCTTCAAAATAATCATAACTTTTTAAAATACTACCACTTCTTGTATGAACATTAAAGTGTATTTTATCTTTAGAACCATAAAATATAGTATTAAATTCATCTTTAGTTAAATCTTTAACTGGTTTACTTAAATCAATATTATAGTATTTACATACACTATCTAATTTCTTAAAATATATACTTAATGTTTCACCACTTTGGAAACTAGTTACTGCACCATTTAATATTGATAAACTTTTATCAGGTACAAGTAAGTCTTCATCTATTGACATTTTAACACCTAAGCCTTTACACTCAGGACATGCTCCATAAGGACTATTAAACGAAAACATACGAGGCTCAAGTTCTTCCAAACTATAATCACAAAGTGGACAAGCATAATTTTCACTCATAAGTATTTCCTTGTCTCCAAGTATGTTTATAAGTACCTTCCCATTAGCCATCTTACATGATAATTCAATTGCTTCAAATAGTCTACTTCTTGACTTTTCATTTACAGTCATTCTGTCAACTATTAAATTAATAACGTGCTTAATATTTTTCTCTAAAACTATATCTTCACTTAAATCTCTATTTTCTCCATCAACTCTAACTCTAGAAAAACCATCTTTTCTTAAATCTTCAAATAAATCTTTAAATGTTCCTTTTTCTCCTCTTGCAATAGGACTCATTATTTCTAACTTAGTACCCTCTGGGTAATCCATTATCTTGTTAACCATCTCTTCAATAGACTGACTCTTAATAGGATTTTTATGTATAGGACAATAAGGTACACCAATTCTTGCAAATAATAGTCTTAAATAGTCATATATTTCTGTAACAGTACCTACTGTACTTCTAGGATTCTTATTAGTAGTCTTTTGGTCAATACTAATACTTGGACTTAGTCCATCAATAGAATCTACTTCAGGTTTTTCACTTCCACCCAAAAATTGTCTTGCATATGCACTTAAACTTTCAACATATCTCCTTTGTCCTTCAGCATAAATAGTATCAAAAGCCAAACTAGACTTTCCACTTCCACTTACACCAGTCATAACAACTAACTTATTTTTTGGTATTTCGATATCAATATTCTTTAAATTATTTTCTCTTGCTCCTTTAATAATTATTTTATCCATAGCATTACCTCACTATCTAATATTCACTAAATTATTCTTTTTATTCAAGAACATTAATATAATAGCAAACAAAATTTCATATGTCAAGTGAACATATGAAAAAAGTTTATATTTTTTATAAACTTACTTCAAAAGGATAATCTCTTTTACCAGTACCCCTTACCCATTTAACGTTGGCTTTTAAATTAATAACAGGTCTTATATTTAGTTTTTCACTCATGTAGTTAGTTGATAATCTATCGGTTGTTACAGTAAACATTACACCATTACTTCCATTATATGAAAATGGACTCATTGTATAGTATTCACCACTTCCAGTAAACCAAAATTTAATATTTTCTATTGTAGTAAATACTTTTCCTCCAGCAAAAACTATTTCATCAGCATTTATTAAGCCAACACTTTGATTAGTTATTAAATTACTTCCAGTACAATTATAATTTGGTTTAATGTTATCTTCATTATTTAACCATTCTCCATTTATAAGGGAATAACCTTGTAATCTTTGATAAGCTCCATAATAAATTTTTCCATTTGATGTATACATACTAGTTGTATCATTACAGAAGTTTGCAGTAGTGCTTATATAACTATTATAACTACTTAAATTATTATTAAACCATGTATTTAAAATACTTTTAATGTTAGAAGTATTATAATGAAAATAATCTACATTATTTTTTAAACAATTGCCATTTGTATCTTTATAATAACAGTCTTTACTTATAAAATCATTTTCATCGTTTTCATTTTGTCCACTATATATTAGTCTTACACTTCCGTCAGAATTTGTTCTTATTATTCTCCAGTAGAAACCACCAAACTTAACCCAGTTATTTATTTTGACTGTTTCGGTATCTATCCCACTAAAATAATAAACAACTTTACTATTTTCTTCTCCCTCATATATAGTATTAATTGTATTCTTATAAAATGGTGCATTAAATTCAGTTCTAGTACTAACTCTTGAATTATAATACTTTATAGCATCAACTAGAGTACTATTTTCTCCAGGACTATTTAATGAAGTTATAACTTCACATGTTTGATTCTTGTTAAAGTTAGTAATAATAACTTTATTTCCGTCAACATTTCCTACTGCCCCATTATCACATGTTACACTACTTACTATATAACCATTATCTGGTGTTATATTAAAAATAGCAGTTCTAAAAGCATATTTAACATTTCTATCACTTATTCCATTGTTAACTTTTACTTCTATTCTAGTACTTTTAAGTGTATTATCTATATCAAAAAAATTAACTATTTCACCTTTTTCATTCAAATAAGAAATTACACATGCATTCTCACTAATTGTCTTCTTAGTTTTAGGATTAACTAAATCAAAATTAAGAAGTCCTTCATTTTGTAAAGTATATAACCTAGTACACTTTTCAGTCATAGAACCATTTAGTATTTCTTTAACATAACCTTCATATTGACTAATGTATGTATCAGTTGCTTCTTCTACAGTTTCATATAATTCTTTCATAGCTTTTTCTTCACTTTTCTTTTGTATTTCATCTATTCCAAATATGGAACCTACTGTTAAAACTGAGAGGATAACTATAACTAATAATATTTCTATTAATGTAAAACCACTCTTTTTATTCATATTATTTACACCCTAGTATAATAATACCACATTTATAAAAGAAAAAAAAGGCTTATTTAGCCTCTACAATTAATTTAATAGCAGTTCTTTCTTCACCATCAAGTACTATATCACTAAATGCTGGGGTACAAATTAAATTCTTACCAGTAGGTGCTACATAACCTCTTGCTATTGCTATACCTTTAATTGCTTGATTAAGTGCTCCTGCTCCTATTGCTTGCATTTCAACTGAATCATTGGATTCTCTAAATAAATTTGCAAGCGCTCCTGCAACTTTTTGTGGTGCACTTTTACTAGATACTTTAATAATATCCATAATATATTCCCCCTTAATAAAATATATTTTCTTATAAGAAAAAAAGACCAATTATTTTTCTTTTCTTGGTCTTCCAACTTTTCTTTTAATAGTTTCTTTTACTACTTCTTTTTCTACTTCTCTTTTTGCTTTTTTAACTTCCTTCTTAATAGGTTTAACTATATTTTTTTCAATATCTTTTTTTACTGGTTTAACCTTTTTATCAATTTCTTTTTTAACAGGTGCAACTTTCTTTTTTACTTCTTTCTTAACTTCTTTACCTACATCTTTCCCATTTACCTTAACAGAAACTTTTTTACCAGGCATTTTTTCCATGCTAATACTAACTTCTTTTACTTCATCTTCATTTTTAATTGCATCTATCATTTCTAAATTATTATATTCACTATCTACTACAGTATTAACTAACTTATCAAACATATCTTGTGTTACACATAACTCAAAAACACTCTCTATAGTTAGTATTACACCTAGACTAATAAAATAATATCCAAACATTAAAGTAGGAACAGTAACGGCTTTATATAAATTAATGCATGTTAACATTCCTAAAAATCCAATTAGGAAAGTACAAATAAATTTAACTGTCCACATATAACTATTTTCACTTTTTAATGTGAATACTTTATAACATCTATTAGCTAGCATTAAAACAGTAAATATAACCATACCTGTACCTAAAACTACTTCGTTATCATAACTTTTAAGTGCAAACATAAAAGTTGCAGTTATAATATTTATTAATGCTAAAATAAGTATTTCATAGTCTCCTTCTTTTCTTTTAACAAAGTAACATATTACTGAAAAGAATGAAAATATAAAGAATAATATACTTGCATAAAGTACCATATCTAATAAACCAAAACTCTTAAATATCATTATAACAATACCCATAATTATAACTAGTACTGATAAAACTACTTGACTAATTAAGGATATATCCATTTGTGACTTTTTCATCACAACCACCTCTATTCTAAAATAATTTTACAAAATATTTATAATAAAGTCAAGTGATAATTAAAAAGAAGCATATGCTTCTAATTATTATTAATGTTACATTCATTAACACTTACAAATTTGTTTCCCTTAAGTCTGTATACTATATTACATTCACCTAATTTGTCATAATATATTAATCTATAAACAAATTCTTTTTTACCATCATTAAATATATCCATAACATTACTAATAATTCCAGACCCTACTTTTAATGAGTCAGTATTTTCTTGTTTAAAGATTATACTATATTTTCCTTCATCATTATATATTAAATAATTAAAATAATTACTACTTTCTATAGAACTCATAATTGTATAGATTTCTTCATATTTTCCATCATTATCAAAATCATCTATTACTTTTTTACTATAACTTATATCATTTATATTAACAGATAATTTATTTTTACCTAATATATCATACATTTCATCTTGACCAATATCAGTACTATTTACCATATAAGATTTAATGTTTGAACCATTATAACCGTATAAACTATCTTCATATTTTATACTATTATTTTTGTTATCAAATATATAAAATTTGGCTAGATTATTATCATAATATAATGTATACTTACCAATATCTTTTCCATCAGCACTTACATTATACTCTTTATTATTGTATTCACTTATATTACTAGTTTTATCATTACATTTCCACTTTTTACATTCTAAAATAGTAAGTGGGTCAAGTATCAAAGTATAAGTATATTTTTCATAATATTTTTCTATTACTAAGTATAAGCCATACATTATGAATGAAAATAATAACAAAAATACAATAATCATTATTTCAAAATTATTCTTTTTTTCCATAAATTTACCCCTTATCTAAATTTATAACCTATCATGTATACAACACCTTTATCGTTGTATGTAGGTAATACTGTTTTTCCATTACTTGCTGGATCTGACATGTAAATTGTGCTTCCACTTACTCCCGTTACATATACCCAGTGTTGATTAGGCTCTGCTTTTACTCTTAAGATTATTTGGTACCCTTGATTTAAATAGTTACTTATAGTTAGAGCTTTTTGTCCAATACTTCCTGTTAAACTTACACCCACTCTGTCAGTATTTCTATCATAACCATTAGCGAGTACTGCGTTTAGTGCACATGTTGCATTTAGATTATTACCGCTTAAACAATGATTAGCATTTATTACATCTATAAATACTCCTGGATTAAAATTATTTACTTTTAACTGAGCACCACTTGCTGCAAGGGCTTTTGCATGTGCAGTTATAAAGCATCCTATGCTAGCCATATTACTACTTCCTACTGATTTATTACCCCATTGTGGATCACCTTGTCTCCAGTTATCCCAGTCTCCACTTGCAAAAGTACAACTAGGATTTGATAAAGAACTTTCTCCATAAGTTAGACGAAGCATCTCTATATAATCCTTTCCTTCTTTTGCCATTTTATTCCAAGCATGTTGTGTGGTACTTGTATATGGAGTATTTATTGTATTTCCATTATTATCTTGTAAAACTACACCACTTACACTTTTAACAGCTTTTCTAACATATGAATCATTTGGTAAGGGACTTACACTTACACATGTGCTTCCTGGAGGAGTAGTACCACTTTTATATAAACTTACAACACCATTTGACCCTATACATCTATCACATCCAGCATCTGGATCACAATAAGTTTGATCATAAGTGGAATTAGTTATTCTAAGTATTTTTTGACCATTTTCTTCCATTAAATGTCCACGATTTAATACATAATTTCTGGCCGCGATTGCTTGAGCTTTAATTGCTTCTTCGGGAGCAGAACCATTTTCTGCATATACAACACCTAAAATATATTTTTCAAAATCAACTAATTCTTGTCCTTCAATTTCATCTCCAGTATTTACTCCTGGAACTGCTGAGTTTTTAGCATGTACTAGTTTTACTTTTATACCACTCATATTTGTTCCATTTACTGTATATGTACAATTTGTAGTACTTCCTGAATTTGAATCTGTTACTACAGTATTTGGATAACCTAATACATAATTAGTATAGTCTTGTCTTGATCTAATATATTCCATTATTTCTTCTATATTTCTATTTACTTTGTAATCAAATGGTACTTCGATAAAGTCTATTGTATATTCTTTTTTATATTTAGGATATGTTTTATAAATAAATCCATCTTGATATGTATATGTTCCATCATATCTTGGGTAATATGGATTATTTATAACAATTGTAGGGATTTCTTCATCATGTGTTGTTAAATCTAATTTAGTACTATAAATTGCTAGACTAGGTTTGGGTCCTAAATCATTCTCTAATTTTTCTAAACATTCACTACTAGTCATTCCATACGCTTTTATTACATTACTATCTCTTTGGAAAGAACTAGCAACATTACTTCCAAATCTTAAATATGCTTGAAATTTAGTTTCACTTATTTCGTTATAAACATAATCATTAAATGAGTAACAAGCACCTAGTCCTGTTTTTTCATCAACTATCCATTGGTAATAGTGAACATCTTCTTGTTTAAAGTTATATTCTAATATATAATTATCAAGTAAGTAATCTATATCTTCTTTTTTATATATACCTGTTTCAAAAAGAGTTGCTACTGCATCTAAGTCTGTAGCCTGTACTGTATTATCATCAGGTTGTTTTACTTCTATAAACATATGTCCATCTTTATCAATGTTTTGAGTATCATATGCATAATAGAATGAGCTAAAGAAGTAACCTGGTCCTAAAGTACTTATGCCTGGTAATGCTTCTTTCTTTTCAAGAGATTTCCTTATATATAAACATAAGTCTTGTCTATTAGATAGGTTATATATTCCTACAAAATGTTTTAATTTATTTAGCCAACTTACTGGTCCACATGGGTCAGTTACGTTTTCATCAAATATGTCATCTATATCTTCTCTACTTAGGTATTCATTATATTTTTTATTAAATACTTCATATGAATCATTTCCTGTTAAACCAAATTTAATCATTAAGTTTTGTACAACCATTGAAAATACAGTTGCTACTATTATAATTAGGAATACTTTTAAGATGAATCCTCCACTTAAAATAGTACCTAATATTTTAAATTTTTTATTTTTACCAATAAATATATCTTTTAATGTTTTTGTTGTTTTCTTTTTATTATCTTTTTTTAATTTATTAACTAGTTTTTTACCTTCTTTAATAGTGTTCACGCTATTATCAATTGTGTTATTAAGATTTTTAAAAGTTGAAGATTTTTCTTCATCAGTACTAGACATTGCATCCATTAAGTTAGATGTTGCATTTTTAACTGTATTAGCACCCATACTAGCCATAGATGAACTTAAGTTATTTCTTTTTGTATTATTTATTTTAGAATTTATGTTATTTATATCTTCATTATTGACAGAAGAGCCCACTTTTTTAGGTGAGCTTATGTCTTTATTATTTAAATTTTTATTTTCTTCTGTCATAACAATTACCTCTCTTATAGTCCTCCACCAGAGCCAAATGAATCTAACTCTTCTTGAGTTGCTATTACATTAATTCTCATTCTACGTGATCCACACACAAATAGTGCTTCTCCTTGATTATATCTTTTTATGCTTTCTTTTTCTTGATCATTCAAGTCTATTAATCTACTTAAATCTTCTACAGCTTGTTTCTTTAAGCCCATTACTAAATAGTAACTTGCATTATCAAATATTGCTTTACCATGTACGATTACTTCTGGACTTGCAAAGTCAGTAGGTTGTTGTGTAATAATTATTGTACCTGTGTTATATTTTCTACTTCTTCTTTGTACTTGTGCTAGGAACTCTGCTCCTAAAGTATTTCTGTCTGCTAGAAGTGTGTGTGCTTCGTCTACCATAAGTATTGTATTAGTATCTTTGTCTAGACATAATCCCCACGCATGCTTTAATATGTTAAAGAATAAAGCATTTCTTATATTAGCATCACTATTCATTAACTCTCTTATATTAAATACTATAAAGTCACTATTAGGTTCTACTGTAGTATGTCCAGTAAAGTAATATCTTAATTCTTTTGTTAACGGTCTAACTTTTAACTCAAGTTTTTCCATTACTTCTTTTTCACGAGTAGCTTCTACCATTGATAAAAGTCTTCCTTTAATAGTTGCATACACATCATCAAATGTTGGATAGTCTTCACTAGTAAAATTACTAAAGTCTGTTTCATAGTCTATCTTGTATCTTTTATAAGTATCCTGAACTACTTCACTAAATAAAGTAAGTACGTCTTCTTCTATATCTGGACTATAGTACTTCATGAATGCTTTAAGTGACTGTAATGTTCTAGTTAAAACAGCATTACCTCCGCCTTCTTCAGCGTCAGAGTCAACTATTACTTCAAGTGGATTTATCATTCCGTATTCTCCACCTAATCCTAGATTAATGAAGTCTCCTCCATAAAGTCTAGTCATGTCTTCTAGTTCTCCTTCTGGGTCTATTGCAACTATCTTGTGTCCATTTCTTATATTACTTCTTAAAAGTATCTTAGCAGCAGTTGATTTACCACTACCTGATGTACCTAAAATAATCATATTAGCATTATTTCTATTAAACTCTTTCTTAATTTGATATAAGAATTGATTAAATAATATAATACCACCAGAAAAGTCTACACCAAGTAAGCAGGATAATCCAGGGTCCTTGATACTATCAAATACAAATGGATACATTGCACTCATTGTAATGCTTGGAATAGGTGTTCCTATTCTTTCTTCTATATCTGAATTTGGGAATATTGGTAAGCAACTTTTTAATATTTTTTCTTGTTCATACCTTAATACTATTCCTTTCATTCCCATTGCATCTAGATAATTCTTTACTTGAATTTTCTTATTTTCTAACTCTTCTTGACTATCAGCCATTACCATAACATGCATTTGGAAGTCAAATATTCTAGCCTGTGTACTTGTAAGCATTGTAATAAAGTTTTCAATACTTTCATAGTCTTGTCTAATTCTTTCTTGTATTGTTCTATCATGTTCATTTTGATATTTCATTTTCATATCAGCAATTTCTTTATTAAGCATTTTACTTAATACTGAAAAATCTATTGGTATGTGTTTTATTATTATTTTTATTCCAGAATATTGAGTTAGATTTGCAAGATATCCTTCATTTATCATTTTAGGATAACTTATTACAGTTAAGAAACAACAATATTTACCACTTATAACCATATCCCCTGGTCTAAATTCTAGCCCTTTAGGCGCTAATTGACTTTTTAAGTTCATGAACCCATCACCGTCCCAAATTCTGTTTTACTTCCTGCATTTAAAAATCCATCTAGTAAGACTCTCAAATCATCATTAGTAGTTTGAGTAGCCATTAGACCACATGTTGCTAATCCACTTATTAAGTTTTGTATTCTTTTTTGCATTATCTCAGGTCTTCTTTCTCTAAACAAGATATAATACTCAGTATCAGCAACACCTACTTCTTTACTCATAAATAAGTTAGCCTTATTTATGTCTTGCATAACTAATTTTTTAAGTACTGGAGTTTGTACATTATTATATAGTAATTGTAATTGACTTAAGTAAACGTTAATGTCTACTGGTCTATCAGCAACTATAATAGAAAATTCATAATCTAAAGTGTTATATAAGTTTCTTAAGTTATATATAACATTCTTTTGAGTATCATAGTCCATTATAAATATATTTTTTGGTTGTACTTTAACACCAGTTACTTGCATTCCATCATCTAGTTGAATCGCACCATTTAGTATAGATCTAATAGGTAACCAACTTTCAGTATTCTTACTTTTCATTGTACTCACTTCTCACACACCATCCTTTCCAATAATAAACCCTTCTATTAGATAAATATAAGTACATCTCTTTTAGGAAACACATTACATTATGGTAATATGCTATAGGTATTACTAAGAATGAGCAAATACATACAGGTAATAATTTAATTATTAATGCTATTGAAGAGGTTGACTGAATTGCTATAAAGAACAACAGTGATGATCCAAGACCTGCTAAGAAAACAACTAAGTCTATACCTCTAAATACGTTAAATATAAGTTTACCATTCTTAGCATTAGCTGGTATTATATACATATTATTATTCATATTCTTTCTTCCTTTCTAAATCTATTTATTACTTTAATTATTGTTAGTTTTTCTTGGTGGGTGTTTATACTTTTCATCTCTTTGACTTCTTCTCCTATGAGGGTCACTTTCAATAAATTCTTTCTTTCGTTCTTCAATTGCTTTCTTTTCTTTTTCATATTTCGCAATTTCTCTTTGATATTCTCTATTATCGCTTTCTGCTTTAGATTTTGAATTATTATAAGAGTCATAACTAGTAATCTTTCTATCAGTGTATCCATTTTTATCAACAAATTCATTGTAATCACTGATTAAGTCTTTTAAGTTTTGATCGAAATTAGATGTTGGAACACTATCCACTGCAGAGAATGTATCCATTTTTTCTTTAATGTAACTATCTCTTTCTAAGTTATAAGTTTCTGCAAGTTCTTTCTTTCTATTTTCAACTCTATCTATGTCTATTTGACGGTATTCTGGGTTGTCATTATAGAATAAGTTATCATTATTTATTCTAACTGCTTCTTGTAATTTACTTAGTTCTGCATCTCTTGACATGAATTCATTAAGTGAACCATGTTCACTAACAAATCCATTTCCTAGAGTATTTTCTATATTATTTCTAAGTTCATTAGCACGATTAGAGTTTTCTAGTTTCTTTTCTGTAGCTGCAATTAACTTATCTTTTTCTTTGATATCACCTTCAAATTTTGCAATAGTTGCCTCATCCCTGCCTTTTCCACCAAAGAAGTTTTCAACGCCACCTAACATAAATGCACCTAGGCCACCAGCGCCTGCAACGCGAGCTCCTGTTGCAAGCGCACCTTTTGTATTTCCTACAACAGTTCCAGCAAGTCCTACAGCATTTTTTGCTGCTGCACCTTTTGTCGCACCATTCCATGCACCTGAGAATCCTCCAGCTACTATTCCACCTAGTCCACCAGAAATTCCACCAGCAACTGCTCCAGTCATTAGTCCGAGAGTTCCTCCAACTGAACCCATAAGGGCTGCCTTAAATCCTTTGCCTGCATCACCTAATCCTAATTTAGTACCAAGTGCTTCTTCAATTAATTTAGGTAGTTCTCTAGCTGCTTGAAAGCATGCTATAATAAGTAATATTTCTACTAGGAATGTTGCATCTAATGAAATGAAACCAGTTGTTGTAGTATCTGTTAACTTCCCTAGTTGTCCAAATATTCCTTCTATTAAATTTAATAATACAAATGCCATATAAACTGTTATAATTCTAATAAATAACGAAATATAAATACCGGAATATGCTTTTGCAAAGTTTGAAAGTTTTTTATTTTGTTTTGGATCTATTGACAATATAATTGGAATTGGAGATATTACTTGTAAAATGAATAATTTAAATAAACGAACTCCAAGTTCTATTGCAAAGCTTCCAAAATAGTATATTAGCATAATTCCGACTACTGTTGTTAAAATTGGAATGTAATGAAAGTCTGAAGAATAAGCATAATCTGAAAGTGTTAGTATACTCGCTTCACCAGAGGCAACATGACTAACTGCAGCTTTTGCAGCATCACTAGTAAATGTTGTATCATCTCCTCTTTTGAATAGTATTAGGAATACTCCATTTACAAAACTTTTAGATGTTTGTTCTTCACTATAGTCAGGATATTCAGCTTCAGGACCATATATTATTTGTTGTATGGTACCATTATCAATAACTGAAGTAGAAAAATCATATAAAAAGTCAAATATAAATTTGCTTGATGCTAGTAATAATATAGCTATAACTGTATTTTTTACTATTTTGCTTCCGTTTTTACTAGCAGTATCTGCATCTGGTGGATTAATTATGTAATTAATTAGTGATATTCCTAGTCTAAATAGAGCATACACTCCACCTAGAACCATTACTCTGTACATGATGGCTTCTACAACATTAGTTCCATTAATTGAGTTAGAATTTATATTAAAGCGTGCTATTTCAAAGAATGCTTGTAAGCAGTACGCTGCTATACTATAGATTAAACTATCGAATAACAAGAGTATATCAAATACTATTGGTATTGCAAAGCCAAGTACATTTAATCCTGTTATAATAAAGCTCATAATTTATTCTCCTTTCATATTTATTTGATTCCACATAATATATCTTGTTGTCCTATTATATTACCTATCATATCTATAAATGTTGGTAATAAAAGTAATAAAATAACTATTACTAATCTTTTACCACATTTTTTCGCTGTAGGTATTAAATTGTCTTTATTTGCAGTGATTTGTGAAGCAAAATCTAACATACTAAAAAGTATTACTCCTAATATTGATACTATTTTCATTATAAAGAATGCTTTATTTAAATAATATGCTGGGGTATTTTCAGTACTCGCACTTCCCAAATAGTTAACACAAGCTCCTATTGACGTAGAAGGTTTACCATTATTCCAAGCATAACTATTGTCTCCGCTAACTGAATAGTTTGTACTTACTTTTATAGATGCTGCGTCTCCTCCACTAACAGGACTTGCTGTTATTAAAAATTTATTATCTTTTACAGTGACATAAATATCTTTAGCATTATTTTCAATAGCAGATTTTAAACTCTCCCAGTCCTCTTTAGTTATTGCAAAACCTTTTTTATAAGATAAGTTACCATTACCAGTCCATACGTAGTTCCCACTTGCATTTTCATCAACTAGTGATTTATTACCATCTATGCTAACATACCAGTTACCATTAACATCTTTATTTATTATGATATTGCTTTGTTGTTTTCCTTTTGCTCTACATTGTTCAGCCGATTTTGTATCACCTATACTATTTAAAGCACATAAGTCAAAACCACCTTTAAATGTAGTACTACCAGAATTTATTTCGGTAGTTGATTTGTCTATTAATAGTTTACCATCACTTAAATTTGAACTTAATATTAATACTTTTACTTTATTACCGCTAGTATTTTTTCTTTCAGATTCTCTTGCGTATATTTTAATTAATGAGCAATCCCATTTAACATTACCATCATCATTCGTTCCAAAACTTTGAGCTGCATTAAAGCCATCAGAGTATGCAATGTAATATCTAGTGCCATTCTTTTCAACATAAGGATAATTTGATACATCAAGGTTTCCATCATTACTATATCTATTAATGCTTTTTCCTTTTACTATCATTTTAAAATTGCCCAAATAATTATCTCCGTAAAAATTTATTGGTAAAGTTATACTTGATTTATCAGAATTTTCATTAGTTGTATCATACAAGAATGTACAACTAAGTCCATCTTCAGCGTTAACGTAAGAAGTTATACATATAAAGCTTAGTATAAACGTTAAAATAATCATAAATCCTTTTTTCATAATCTAGAACACACTCCCACTACTTAGTATTATATCATAAAAAAAGCACTTATAAAAGTGCTAATTTCATTTTTAATTACATACCACTAGGAATATCAGTTCTAACAAATTCGCAATTTCCACTAAATGGATTAAAAGCGCATTCAACACATGTTTCCCAGTCACCAGTAGCTACTAAACTAATTACAACTTTAGTAATAGTTATAACTAAATAAACAATAACTGCTGCAATAACTTTTTTTATTAAAAGATTCTGAGCATCTTTAATTTTTTTCTCATCTTTCTCCATTACTGCTTTAGCCATAGTGATCATACCAGATATGATTAATAATAAAGGTACTACTACTTTAATAGCCCAAATAACGTATCCGAATAAAGTCCATACAACTTTTAAACTTTCACACATTCCTAAAATATACATCATAATTTCTCCCTCTTTCTAAGTTAATTTTAATATAAAACTCTTATAATGTCAAATATTATCTATTATTTTACACTAAAATTTAAACATTCCTAATAATTTACCCTTGCCATCGTCACTGTTTTTTCCAGTACTTTGCTTTACAAAGCCAAGTTTTGCAAGAAGTGTATTTACTTCCCTATTTACTTCTTTTCTTTCATCTAATGCAGGCATATTATAAAATACTTTACATCTTGTTTCATATTCAAATTCGCTCATCTCTCCATTTGATATAAAGCTTTTAACTAAAACTATTTTATCTTTACTATGTTTTTCAAAGACTCTTTTGTCTTTCATAAGAAGTTTATTTAATTTAATTGTAGATGGCTCTACTAAGTATAGAACCTCATTACATATATCAGGATCAGCGAATCCATTTAAGTCAACTAATACAACATTATAGTTTCTTTTTTTCATTAGTTCTTTAGCTAAATCTTGATTAGTGGTTGAATACATATCTTTGTTATCATTAAAGTAATTAAAGTCTCTTCTATCTACTTCTAGAGCACACACACTATAATTAACTTCTAAATGTTTTTTTAACATATAAACTAGTGTAGTAGCACCAGCCCCTTCAGTCAAAGCTTTAACCCCAATAATTCTTGTAATACCACTACCTTCACCTGTTTCATATACAACTGTATTATCAACATTATGAAGATGTGCTACATCTCTATAACTATTAGGATTATCAAGTAAATACTTTATTCCATCTACATTCCTAGTAAAATTATATATACCCATACTAATTAATTTAGAAAGATAATTTTTAGTATTACTTTCTTCACTATTATCTAAAAGTAAAATAACTTTATTCATATCAAAATTAATACTTAATTTTTGTAAATTGTCCAAGTTTTGATAGTTTTTAATAGCTGTTATATCAAGAATCATTCTGTCAAAATAGAAATTAGTAAATTGATCAACTATTTCACTTACTTCAAACTCACCTTCAATAGACTTAATTACTTCTATATCAAGATTCATAAGCATTTCTTTGTATTTATTAGCAATTATAACGTTCATAAGTCCTCCTATTCATTAATATGATATATTACTTTTGTTTCACCTTTTACAGGTACTGTAATATTGACCCATATAACAGGCAATTCTATTTTTACAAATGTTGTTACTTTATAGTATTTACCTTCTCTAGTAGAAATACCTTTAACACAATAACCACCAGCATATAATGTAGTGTCATCTGTATCATCTGGGCATCTACCACTTACTGTTTCTTTATCAATAACGAAGCCAGCTTGTTTCAAGTAGTAATATATCTTATCTTCAGTAGTTTTGCCTTTATTAAGTTCTTCATCTGTTTTATTACGAACATCTCCTACACTTTTGGACATTCCTTCGTTTTGTTCGATTATGTTAATTATTTTATTTTTAGCCTTAAATGCTTTAGTATAGTTTATAGATACAGCTAGGTATGCAGAAAAAAGCACTATGAATAGCGCCACGAATCCAAGTAACCATGAACCACCAAATGCTTCTCTCATACATTAACCTTCTTTCTTATTTTGCAGGATTTGTACCTTTTCCAGGTGGGCAACATTGCCAAGTAGTACCACCAGCATTATCACTTTTTGCTGAAGTACATCCATCAGATGTAGCACCATTTTCAGCTTTTTCTGCTTTCCAGTTAGAACCCATAGTGTTACATGTATTTTGTACAATACTTTGTTGTATCATTGGCCAAACAAATGCATAGAATAATCCAGCAATAGCAGCAATAGCAACTACAGTGATAACTGTCATATTTAATTCTCCAGTTGCTTCTTTCATCTTTCATCCTCCTCTATCATATTTTACATTTATTATTATACTTGATTTTTTTTGTTTAATCAATAATTTTAATAACACTTTTATCAAAAAATGACAAATTTACACTACAAATACCAATGTATAATAAATAATAAACAAGAATAACATTATAACCCCTTCAGTTTTAGATACAGTTTTTTTAGTACAAGAAAATATATAAATTATAAGTGCTGATAAAATTAACATTATTAAATCTATAACATTAAAGTTAATTGGTGTAATAGACCCATATATACTAACAGGAACACCTAAAACAATACAAATATTAAAAATATTACTTCCTATAATATTACCAACAAGTAAATCTTGTTCACCTTTCTTTGAAGAAACTATAGTAGTAACTAATTCAGGTAAAGAAGTACCAAATGCAATAATACTAAGAGAAATAACTCTTTCACTAAGTCCTAATAACTTAGCTATAGATGAAGCACTATTAACAACCATATTACTTCCCGCAATAATAGCCATTAACCCAACTATTACTAAAAATATAGATTGACCAATTTTAAACTTTGGTTTTTCTACTTTATCTCTTTTTTGTAAAGCAAGTGTAACGAGATAGTAAATAAAAATTGAAAAAAATAATAATAAAACAATGCCATCAGATCTAGTTATCTGATTACTTAATTGATTAGCTAACTTTATATCTAAAAACACAACAACTAAAAGTGTTGATATCAAAAGAGTTAAAGGTAACTCTTTCTTAACTGTTTCATCTTTTACTTTTATAGGTTTAATAACTGCTGCAATACCTAAAATTAAAAGTATATTTAAAATATTACTACCAATTGCATTACCAAGAACCATATCAGTATTTCCATTAGTAAGTGCACTCATAGATACAGCAAACTCTGGTGCACTAGTACCAAAAGCCACTATTGTAAGTCCAATAAGCATTTTTGGAACTTTAAAATTTTGAGCAGTAGAAGATGCACCATCCACAAATATATCTGAGCCTTTAATTAAGAATATAAAACCTATAACTAATAAAATAATATCTAAAATTATAATTACTCTAACCTATATTAATATATTAACACAAAATAATTATTTTAAATATTATTTTCTTTTTTTTACACTTCATTGAAATCTTTATGTAAAAAAAAGCACAAATTGTGCTTTTACATTGCTTGAAATGTTCTAATTATTGAAAGAAGTAATACTATCATGACTCCAACACCAGTAGTTGACAACATAACCATAGTCTTCTTTTCCATTTTTTCAAGTCTTTCTTTATATTTAGTTTCTCTACTTTTAGCTTGTAAGTTAGAAATTGTTCTAGAGAAAACAATTAGTTGTTCTTGTTTTCTTTCTTGATCACCAAGTCCTAATCTATAAAGTAATCTCATCATTCTCATAGAATCTCTTACAGGATATTTAATAGCAAAAGCCATATAAGGATCTATACTTGAGTCACCTGCATTAATACTACTAGTTAATTCTTTTAATCCTTCCCTAAATATACTAGGTGCGCTATCGATACTTTTACTAAGTGCTACTGGAACTGTGTAGTGTTGAATTAATATTTCCAAACTCTTTAAATAGTAAGGAAGTAATAAATCTATTTCATGTAAGTGTTTTTTATAGTAGTTTTTTAAATTTGTATATCCACTTTTAAATATAAAGTATCCTATTGCAAAACATATGATTAAATTTAAGAAAGATAATGTTTTAGTCATCATTAACATTATAAAGAATACAAATACTAATGTAAATAATCCATCTTTAACTCTTTTATTAAATAGAACATCTGCATCTACTTGATCTCCATATTTAGCCATTACAAGAAAATTAAAATCATCTTCTCTTAGTAACTGAAATATTCTACTATTATCTTTTACAAATTTATTACCATCAATTTTACCGTTGGCAACTAACATGATAACCATAAGTATACCAACTACCATTATCTCCCACATCATTCGGCACCCACATCCTCGTTATAATATTTTTCTCCTGTAACTAAGAAATAAGTGTTTATAATTATTATTGCATGTAACATAAGTTTTACATACCATAAACTTACTAATCCCATATAAGTTTCATTACCAAGTAATATTTGAATTAGAGCTACTAAGAAATATAAAGCTACACCAAATGTAATAAAATGTTTATGAAAGTTTGCACGATCTATTCTATCTCTATATACATTTTCTACTAAACTATCTATATCCATCATCATACCTTCAAGTGCTTCACCTGAATCTTTAGCACCTTCATTAGTAATTTGTAAGAATAGTTGATGCATATTTCTAATAATATAATAGTCATATTTACTATTCATGTATTCAATAGCACTATCTATAGTAGAACTAGAGTATGCTATTCTAATCATTTCATTAACATCACTAAGCATTGGTTCTTCTAAAACTCCACTATCTCTTACTCCTTCAAGTGACTTAACAAAAGATTGTGTAGTATTAAATTCCATAATTACGTTAGTAGCATATACTTGAACTTGTTCAAATAAGAACTCACTATACACTCTATTGCATCTAAGATATGCTAAGTAAGGAATAAACATAATTGCTACAATCGCATAGAATATAGATATTATTATACTATAAAAGTACAAATATGAAACTATCCCAGCACCTCCAGCAAATATACAAACTTGTATAATGTATTGTCTTGGAGTATATTCTTGACCTAGTTCTTTAGTTTTTTCTCTTACCATCTTAAATGAATAAGGTGCATATTTATTGTATATATCTAATACACTTCTAGAAACATATTTATAAATATTTTCACCTTCACTTATTCTATATAAGGCTAGAAACATAAAGATGATAAATACTATAATTATCTCTATATACATAAGTCACCTCCATTTTAAATAACTTCTACTGTATCATTTTTAACTTCTTTTAAAGTACTACTTTCTTTTACAAAAGTTTCTTTTGGTAAATAAATACCTTGTGCATCTAAGTAATCTAAAAGTTTATTTGTAGGATTATGATATACTTCTACTCCATCCATTCCTTTAGAATAAAGAATATTACATTTTGCTTCGTTATCATCATCTACATAAAATTCACAAACTTCAACTATTTCTCTTTGGAATCTTCCATACTTTTTACTCATATAACCCTTTACATGAACACCTAAATGTATATATCTATGTATTGTTTTTAAGAATTGTTCTACATCTAAGTTAGTTTCAAGTAAGCTATATAAACGCATTGGAATACCACTAGCTTTATCTGAGTGAATTGTACTTAATATGTTGTGTCCACTTGATATTGAGTTTCTGACTGCAGTAACTGCTTCAGCACTACGAACCTCAGATAAAAGTATCCATCTAGGGTTCTGTCTCATACAAGTAACTAGTACATCACTATAACTTGCTATATTATTTGTCTTCATTGCAACTATATCTCTATGAGGAAATATTCTGTCTAAATGAAGTTCCAAAGTATCTTCAATTGTTATAATTTTTTCATTTTCCTTTGTATGACTTGCTAAATATTTAACAAGTTCTGTTTTACCACTACCAGTTTCACCACTAACTATTATGTTACAGTGTCCTTCAACACACTTAAATAAAAAGTCATGCATTGGTAAACTAATGTAGTTTTCATTAAGTAATTTTTCTTTATTAAGTCTAATCTTAGCTGGTGTTTTACGTATAACACACGCTATTCCATTTGTAGCAATTGAATCATGTACAAAGTTTAAACGTAGTTCTGCACTTTCAGCATCCAAAAATGGACTAGCCATGTTAAAAGTTTTTCCCATTACGTTAGAGCACTGGAAGGCAAGTTTTTCCATAAGTGCATTATCAACACCAGGCTTTTCAACTCTTATAACACCTTGTGTTAGAGTTTTTAAGTGTATTTGCCCTCCATTAGAATATGATATATCTGTTATATCATCATTATCCAAATACTCTTTTAATGGTCCAAAATCAATTTGATCAAATATTGTATTGTTCATATTAGTCACCTATTATTCTAATGTTCCAACACCTTTGTTATCGATTTGTTCAGGTAATATTACAGTTTGACTTAGTATAAAGTCTCGAATGTATTCACTACTTACAATAGTTGCACTTGGGTTTTCACTGTATGATTTATTTCTTGGAACTGGAATTAATTCACCGCTTAAATAACTTGCTTTTCTAAGAAGTAAATGCATACTTTCAGGTACAGCAAATATTAATGAACTTGGTGCTTTTAATTGGCCACTATTTTCAAATACATGGTTACCACTAGCATCTTTTACAGCTAATACTTCAATACTTTCAATTAATTTTCCAAGTAATAGTTTACCAGTTTCATCATATGTTGAATAATATAAGTCAATATAGTTTCCTGGGAAAATTGAGTTACCATATGTAGTTTCAGTATTAACACTTAAACTAACTACAGTGTATCCATCAGGTATATCAGCCCATGCAGAGTCTGGCATTTCAGCCCATGTCACTAATGTTGACTTGTAAAATAAGCTTCCACTAGGAATAACAGTATTATAATTAGCATATTTTCCAATTATGTCACTTGCATTCATTACATTATTATTAGTAAGCATATTTTTAGGTATTTTAACGTAACCTATCATATCTTCAGTTATTTGTGTACGTGGTTGTATTTCAACCTTAGCATAAGGTACACTTATTGGATTAGTTTCTTGTTTAATTCTATAATTATAACCAAACCACAAAACTAAAACTGCTCCTATTACACAAAATATAGTAACTGTATTCTTATTACTAAAAAATCTTTTAAATGAAATCAATATCTTATTCATAACTCCTCCTATTCTAATAAATATTATAAAACAAAACACTTATAAAATCAATTATAAGTGTTATATTTTTTTAATATTTTGTTTCAAGTATTCCACTAAGTGCATTTATTATATCAAAGTTTACACTTGAATCAGTTGTAACCGAATAATTTTTAGTCTTAGTTTTAACTATTACTGTTGCTTTTGGAGGATATTCATATATCTCATAAAATTCTAAAGTATAATCTTTACTATCATTTACACTTTCAGCAAATCTTCTTGTAAAATTTTCTACAAATTTGCTTTCTATTATACGAATGTCTTCTGTTTCCATATAAAGCCCATAATCAATACTATCTATCATTGCTGCTTCCATAACTTCTCTAGTTAAATAATAATCTTCTTCGTTTGTACTGCTTAAATCTTGTATTAAAATCATTATAGTTATTACAAGTAATCCAAGTATAATTATTAAATATGTCCAATAAGTTTCTTTCATTTACTTCACCTACCTTTGATAGAAATATATTGATCCATTAGGCATATTTCTCATATTGTTTGTTTTTACTATGTTATTAAATTTAGTTAAGAATGTACTATAACATCTATAACTCTCTTCACAATCTAAACTATAATCTAAGTAATCGTTAACATCTTTATTGTATTCTCTAATTTCTTTTATGTCTTTTGCATTTAATTCAATTACATATTGTGGTTCTTTTTCAAGTATATTTTCTATTGATTGGATAGAATTAATTACATCTATTGCATTTACCCAGTTTCTACCAATAGTTCTTGTTCTTGTGTTTACCACACCAGGTTTTGTTGGACTATATTGTGAGTTAGGAAATAAATCAGTTGTATCTACACTTCTAAAGTACATTCCAAATCCTTTTGTTCTTGGATCGTCATCATCAATTGGATCACAGTCTTCTTTACTGTCATCACATGTGTAGCAGTCGTGGAAATTATCATCACAGTCATATTTATTTAAGTCATTTATTACTTGATACGCACATGTTAGACTGCCATCTCTAAATTTAGCTAATTTTCTTCTATCTGTAGAACCTATGTTTTTATAATCTATTTCTAAAGGATATTTACCAGTTAATGTGTTAGGAGATGTCGGATATAATTTATCTCCCATACATACCCAGTACCCTTCTCCATTTGAAGAATTTGCAACAGTTCCAGTAAACAGTTGAGTACATATTTCATTTCCTTGGTAGTGTGCTGTAGTTTTGCTTACTCTTACACTTGCAATACCATTTGTTGGAATTCTTTGTGGTTTATTAATACATTTTGCACTTGTTTCTTCACCAGAGCATTCATAATATACTAAGTCTTTATCAGTGCTCGAACCTAGGTCTTCTAAAGAACCACCACAGTCTCCACAGTAATCTTTCCATTCATTTGATTCATATATCCATGGGTTACCATAACCTGCATATTCTAGCATTGTTTCTGATTCTAACATAGTTGTTGGATGTGGAATTAAATTGTTATATTGAACTCCGTTATATACTTCATTATAGTAGTTTATATCTATTTCATTACCAACATCATATTTTATAATTTCGTTATATGTTTCAGTATTTTGTTGTATATTACAGTTTTTAATATATTTAATTAATTTTTTTCTTTTATTAATCAAGTTATCGTATTGACTTTTTAGTCTTGCTGCAATTACTTTGGAACTTTCTACTGGTGTAACATTACAAGCAAAGACATCACATTCACAGATATACTTTAGTGTATCTTGTGCATCATATGAAGTAGAGTTTTGTACAGTATTAACTATTGCACCAATATATTCTTTCTCATTTAGTATTCTTGAGTTTGTAAATCCATAATTATTGCTTACTCCATTAACTGTATGATAATGATTTAATAAACCTGATGGACCAGCATCAAATCTATATGGTTTCCCACCAGATATTTTTCCATTACATTTACCATTAACCCATTTACCTGTACATGTTGTAGGACAAGTTCCAGAACATCCTGGACAACTATATGGTGTAGGTTCATTTATTTCATGATTTGCATTTGTTTTCCATTGTGAATATTGATTCCAAATTTCTAATATTTGGTCGTTTGTTGATTTGTAATCACCCAACCATCTTTCATAGTCAATAACTGATGCACATTGTCTTTTAGATTCAACAACTACACTGAAGTCACTACCATCAATTCCTTTAGCAGTTAAGTGATGCTTAAAACTTCTTCCTGCTTTTACTGTTTCTACATCCATGAAAGTGAATTCATTACTTTCCCTACAATACATCTCACAGTAGCCTCCACCATAAGTGTCTCCATATTCAACATAATATTTAGATTTTACTGTAGGATTAGAATTTAATACTGTACACATTACTTTGTCATAATATTTTCCAGTATTAGATTCTTCACAGTCACTAGGCATTTCATCTATAGGTTTTCCATCATTAGGACAATAATCTCCTGGATGATTATTACATTCTTCATCCATTTTACTACAATCAATTTCTTGACCATTTAATCCATAACATTTTCCAGTTTCTGGGTCTTGTTCACAAACTTTAGCATCGCATAAGTCAGCATCTTTAAGTTTTGCTTCTGCTTGACCAGGTTCAAAAATCCATGCATCTTGATATTTACTAGGGTCTGATGCTGAAACGTAATATCCTACCTTGCTAATCATATCTTTGCTGTTATTATAACCAATTATTATATCCATTGGACCTTTACAGTCTTCACTTTTCATTTGAACAGTGAATGTTATACATAGTTTATCACCACAAGGTTCTTTTGTTATGGTGTCGGCTGTCATTCCATTTGATAATTTTATATAATCTATATTAGTATCGGTTGGAAAATTAGTTTCTATTTTAACTGTTAGTACTCCATTATTGAGTTCTGATGATTTTAACTCAATTTTAGGTGTCCACATGTCTTTTCCATTTTTAACTCCATTATATATGGATATTGCTTGACTTAGTTCACTTGCATGACCTTTAGAGTAAATAATACCATTTTTAGGTGACTTAGTAGAACCAGTGTATCCATTGCTATCAATATAATTTTGTGTCATTCCGTAAATATTTGCCTTGTTGAAAAGGTTTTTACCATCCCAGAATCCGCTAGAACCGTGTCCCATTTTAGCAGCAACAAATCTTAAAGCCATTAAGGTAGCCATATCACTTGCACCTGCATTTTTAGCATCTATAAAAGTTTGTGCAAGCATACATTCTAATGCATCTGTTGTTTTTTTACAATTTGATATATCAAAACTCTTCTTTAAAACATAAGTGTCGCCACCACTTTTAAATGGTTTACCAGGAAGTAAACAATATGCAGTTTCTCCATTAGCACTTAGTGTTTCGTGAGGTAAAGCTTTTTCACTTACTCCACTTTTTGAAATAGAACACATATATCTATAATTATCAGTGTTTCCACTTTTTGCCATATCCTTACCAGGTCTAGTTTTTGAATATTGTTTTAAGTAAACACCTGAGCCATTTATTTTTACATCTTTAACAGTAATCTTTACACCTTTACTTTTCATTGCCTTAACTACATTTTGTTTACATGTAACTTCTGCTTTTATTTTTTTTGTACCATATGCTCCACTAGAAGCACTTTTACCATTTTTTGAAGCTGAACAAGTAGCACGGTATTGAACCCATTCAGCTACTTCTGTATTTGGGTCTATTTTTCCACCTTGTTTTTCACAATCTTTTTTAGTCATTTCTTTTGAACTTGTACCCTTCCAATTGTATGTTGAAAAATAATCATAATTCCATCCAGTTGATGAAACTGTAACTCTATCTTTTAAAGCATACACACTTAGTGGACTAAGTAAAATGATAAGTAATAATATTTTAGTAAACTTCTTATACATATTCTTTGTTCCCCCTTTTGTAAATAATAATTCTAACAATATAAATGCCTGCAATTAGTACGAAAGGTATAAAAGCATAAAGCCAATAACTTTTGATGAAATCCCAAACTTTTTGACCGAATGACTTATCTAGTTCCACTCTAGAGGCTTCTATTTCTTTAATTAATTTTGCCTCTGTCATGTCGCCCCTATCGTAGAAAGGATCACACATATCGATTTTTCCAATCATTCCCTCGCAGTACTCCATATCTGATACAAAATTGTATCTAGGAGTTGTAACATTGAAAGCCTTAATTGCACTTGTACTACATGTTTTATCTGTACTATAAACTTTGAAAGTATAATTAATTTTACTGGATATTGATTTTGAAGTTATAGTAATCTTTCCTTCATCAGTATCACTATAATTGTAAGTAACACTTTCACCATCATAGTCTTCACTTACAAGTAAATACATTTCTTCTGTTAAACCATAAACTAGTATTTCTACTTTACTTTCTTCGTTCGATGAAATATTATATAACTGATAACTTACGTTTTCTATATCAGCCTTAACATCACTACATTCAGCATTAAGAACATTAATACTTATAAACATAGAAATAACAAATAAAAATAGTTTTTTCATAACTCTCCTCCACTACTATCAAGCTAATTATATCAAAAAAAAAGAAAAATGTACACTATAAACCATGTTTAATTTTTCTTAATTTTCCACTAAATATAAAATATGATGATAAAGAACTTATAGTAACTAGTATTACAGGTATATATACTTTCTTTATAAAGGCTAATATTTTAGTCCAAAATGTGATATCTTTTTCTTCGTTATTGTTCTCATTTGGATTAATTACTACATCACCTTTAATTAATTTGTTAAAAGTACTTTCACTAATTTTATAGTCTAAAAATTTATTAGTGCATACACTCAATGTTTCATGACCTAAACATCTACTATTATTATAATATGGATTTATATAGGGTATTGTTTTATAAACAACTCTTAAATCATTTAGGTAGCATTCACTATTACTTGATCCTTTTACATAAAGTTTTATCTGTTTTCCTTCACTTAAACCATTCACTGTTACTATTCCATCTACTGGAGTATAGTCATCAAGTCCATAAGTTACAAACATATCATTTGTTACATTGGTTAATGTTAATGTAAAAGTACCATCTTCTTTATAATCTAAAGTTGTATCAATATAGGATGAAAGTGTATTTAATTCTTTTAGCCTACTATAAGAACACTCGCCATTAACTAAAGGTAATAAACAAAAAAATGCAAGTATAAAAAAGAATATTTTTTTCATTTAATCACTCCTTTTATTCTGATAAAATTATAACATAATTTATATATATTTATCAATTATTAGTTGTAAAAAAAATAAAAATATGATAACATACTAATAGAATAAAGAGGTTGATATTATGTTTGGAACGATTAAAGCAATTAATAAAAACTATGCAATAGTAAATTTGTTAACTGATGCTAAAAATCTAGGAGATATACTTAACTTGCATGTAGTTTTTATTGATAAAGACAAGAAAATATTAGGAGAAGTTGAAGATATTATTGATAATACGGCTAAAATTAACTTTTTAGGTGAACTTACTAAAAACTCGTTTTTAGGTGGTTTAATTAAAAAACCTAGTTTAAGTTCAGAAGTTAGAGTTATTACACAGGATGAGCTTCAAATAATAGTAGGCGCAAATGAGAAAGCACTTACTTTAGGAGTTTCTCCACTTTATAAAGATTATCCTGTTAAAGTAGACTTAAATGATTTATTTAGTAACCATGCTGCTATTTTTGGTAACTCAGGTTCTGGTAAAACTTATGGAATATGTAGAATAATTCAAAATTTAATGAGTTTACCAAGTGTACCTTATAAGGCTAATTTATTTATATTTGATTCTTATGGAGAATATATAAATGCACTTAAAGATATTAATAGTATTAATCCTGAACTTCATTATAAGTTAATAACTACTAATAAGAAAATTGACGGGGAAAAATTACAAATTCCAGTATCTTTACTAACTTTAGATGATTTATTAAATTTACTTGAAGCAACTAGTTATGGTCAAATACCAATTCTTGAACAAACTATAGAACTTGCTAAGATATTCGCTAGTGATGCTAAAGAAGTAAAAGATTATAAGAATCACTTACTTGCTAAAGCTATTACTTCTATCATGTATACTAATCAAACTAGTGCTAAAATTAGAGACCAAATCTTTGATATTTTATCAAATACTCATACGGATGAGTTAAGTCTTGATACCATAGTACCTGGAATTGGATACACTAGAGTATTTAGAAAATGTTTTGATATTGATAGTGAAGGAAGATTTGGAGAAAGGACATTAATTACTGAATATATTGGAAGTTTTGTTAAAGAAAATGAAGACTGGAATATAAATACAGATAATGTAACATATGGTTTAAAAGACTTAGAAGTAGCCTTATCGTTTACTTTATTTAGTGAAAGATATTTATTAAATAATGAAATGTATAATGAAGCAATAAGTTTAAAAGTAAAACTTCATAATTTAATCAATTCTCCAAATAGTGAATTTTTTACAAGTAGGAAATTTAAGAATGTTAAAAATTTTATAGCTAATCTAGTTACTACAAAAGAAGGAAAGAAAGCGCAAATTATAAATATAAACTTAGAAGATGTTGATGATAGATTTGCTAGAACTGTTACAAAGATATTTAGTAGAATGTTCTTATTATTTGGTAAAACTAATGAACCACGTGCAAGTATTCCTATTCATATTTTACTTGAAGAAGCACATAGATATGTTAGAGAGGACTCTGATGCTGATTTAATCGGGTATAATATTTTTGAGAGAATTGCTAAAGAAGGAAGAAAACATGGTGTTATATTAGATTTAATTACTCAAAGACCAACTGATTTAAATGGAAATGTAATAAGTCAGTTAGATAACTTTATTATATTTAAGATTACTCACCCACTTGATTTGGATTATATTGAAAGAATGATACCTAATATGAGTGAAGAAATTGTAAATAAACAAAAAAGTTTACAGCCTGGTACTTGTGTAGCATTCGGAAGAATTTTAAAGATTCCAATGATTATTAAAATGGAAAAAGCAAATCCTGCTCCATCAAGTTCAAATGCCGATATTTATGGAGGTTGGATGTTAAAATGATAGTTCAAAAAGAACTATCATTTCAGACTGTTGACAAATAAATTTTGTTAATAGTCTTTTTATTTTAAAAGAATTGT